>TARA_B110000238_G_scaffold114100_2_pt1 | contig 21422 bp, 8 predicted proteins | sample TARA_B110000238 | Tara Oceans TARA_B110000238 (sample SAMEA4397569) | marine metagenome | biome: Polar Biome; feature: [SRF] surface water layer (ENVO:00010504); material: water (ENVO:00002006), including particulate matter (ENVO:01000060) such as... | depth 5 m | reverse complement strand
GCAGTTAATGTACTAAACACACTATTGCCACCTTGATAACTTGGGGGTGCCTGACCGTAGGTGTTTTGTGCTCCGCCAGTTCCAACAGTTACATTATAACCAGTGCCGTTGCTTACTGGAAATGATCTATTAAAAATCATTCCTCCAGATCCGCCACCGCCACCTAAGTGTCCGCCACCTGATGCGCCGCCACCTACTACTAAAACTTCTACATTTCCACTAAATGCAGGTGTAAATGTATGATTACCTGTGGTTGTAAATATGTGAACAATTCCACCTTGTTTGCCACCGTGACTACCATTATATAGTACTTGTTGTCCTCCGGTGCCTAAACTACCTTTTGACACGCCAGTAATAGGGCGCCAACCACCGCTGGAATAAAATTCCATTAGATTATTAGAGTTATTTAAACGTATCATACCGTTTGCCGCTGTTGGACGCTGTGCTGTAGTACCTACGGGTAGTGTTAAATATCCTGTATCACTAATTACTGTATCTTTTAAAGTTGCCATTTGTTAATACCTCACTACTACTATACCAGAACCGCCACCGCCGTGTCCAGAACCACCATGTGCTCCGCCACCGCCTGTATTAGCCGCTCCATCGCCGCCATATCTTGCATGACCGTCATTATTGGTTGCGTTTTGACCCTTGTTTAAACTTTGGCCGCCACCGCGACCATTACCAAGTGTTGGATATCCAGGAACATAATGACATGCTCCTCCGCCACCACCGCCAACGCCTCCGTTGCCGCCACCACCGTCACAAATATGTGGACCACTTGCTCCACCGCCACCCCAATAAAGGGTATCACCTATTATGTCTGATGCTGCACCTGGGCCACCATGTGTAGCTTGGCCTTGCGCTTCGTCTTGGCTGTCTAGTCCTGGTCCACCAGCACCACCGCCGCCCCCACCATTGTGAGTATTTGTTCCATCATCATGAAATCTTACGCCGCTGCCGCCCGGAAAGCCTTGTCCGGTTATCCCCAAGCCGCCTGGCTCTCTACGTCTACTTCCGTCAGCACTAGAATTACCGCCGCCACCGCCTGATCCGCCGCCACTAGCATCGCCACCGTCCCACCAGCCTCCATAGCCGCCACCATTAGCAGTAATTGTCGAAAATACACTATTGCTTCCGACAGACCGCGAACCACGGCCTGCGCCACCGCCTACTGTTACGCCATATCCTGAGCCAGCACTTACTGGAAATGATCTATTAAAAATCATTCCACCACCACCTGCTCCGCCTGTCCATCCGCTGCCGGTACCACCACCACCACCCACTACTAATACTTGTACGTATCCCGAGTGTGTAGGTGTAAATGTATGATTACCTGTGCTTGTAAACATATGAACAATACTGCCGCCTTTAAGAGAAATACTTTGTCCACCAGCGCCGATAGCTCCTTGCGAATATCCCGTTACTGGTCGCCAGTTAGAACCATCAAAATACTCTAGTAACGATATAGTAGTATTGTAACGAATCATACCATTAGTAGCACTACCAGGGCGCTGTGCCGTAGATCCTGTTGGTAGTGTTAAGTCTTCAAAAGAAGTCTGAAGGTTAAACTGTGCCATTTATTTTCCTTTTAATATATCAATTTCGGTTTTAATTGTTTTAACTGCTTCAATTAAATATGCACTAAGTCTTGAGTAATAAATTGCTTCTGGGTTACCGTCTTTGTCTCTTTTAACTACATTCGGTATAATTTCATTTACTTCTTCAGCAATTAATCCTGCTTCGTTTATAGCACTGCCGTCTTTTCTGTCGTATATTTTTCCTGCAAGTTGCACTATTGCTTCAAGTGCGTTGTCAATAGGAGTAATATTTTCTTTTAAAGTAATACTTGAAGTTTCAGTAATACTGCCTGCACTCATATTGTTTGTAAAACTAGCTGATGCTCCGCCTACTTGTCCACCAACACTAAAGTTACCTGTACTAGGCTGAAAAGTTAGTTTAGTACTACTTGTAAATAGCTGAGTTGTTTCGCCACTAGTTGCATTAGTCATATTTGGGTAATAAACTGCTGTATCAGCTACTTGGTTAGTAATATCTAATGCCGGACTAGTCCAACTTAGTACACTACTACCATTAGTTTTTAATACATATCCATTAACTTGTCCAGTTGCTGGTATAGTATATGTTACACTTGTAGTAATAGTATCTTCAGCTTTAAAACCTACAAAGTGAGTACTATCAGCATCACCTAATTGCAGAGCTTTTGTATTTTTAACCATTAAGTGTGACCCAATAGCTACAATACCCGTGCCGCTCGGAGACAACGTAATATCTTGGTTAGTAACAACACCTGACACATTATTTTGGAAAGCTGATAGCTGTCCTAGTATCGGTCCGCCTACTATACCTGTTGTTATTCTACGCATTAGTTACTCCTTAAGTTGTACTTGTTTCTATGCCATATACCATTACAGTTGTATCTGTACTGTTTGCATAGACTACAATGTTTTTTCCTGCTTGCAGTACTACACCGCTTCGTTCTATTGTGCCGTTGGCTACGATTTCTGTATCGTATTCAATATATTCTGCGTTTGTAGGTGTGCTAGTTGCTGCTAATGCAATACGTATATCTCGTGTTGCTGTTGACCTATTTGTAACATTAATAGATACAATAGCAAAATTATCCGCAGGCACGGTATAAATTGTAGTGTTTGTTGTTGCCGAGACATCGGTTGGTGTGCCTAATATTCCTGTTGCCATTTCCTTTTTCTCCTATCTTAAAAAGTAATTATATGCTAGTGGTAAGCCTAGTACAGACTTAGTAAAGTTTACGTTCGCTGTTATATTTATCGTTGCACCACTTACTGTGGTAATTTGTGTACCGTTAATAAAGATGTCACCGGCTGTAACACTGTTAACAATTAGCGATGCACCACCTCCACCAATTTGCGCTTCGATATAACTCTTGATTGCTCGCTGTGTTGGTACAATGCTATCACTATTTGCCGTAAAGAACGGATCTGTACTAAACTCTGTTACACTTGCAGAGTTACCGCCCAGTGTAACTTCACCTAGTGAAAGTTCTTGCAGACCAGCAATATTAAATGCATCTGCGTTTAGTGTTGCAACACCAGTTGCTTGTTCAATACTAAACAAGTCGCCAACTCTAAAGTTACCATCTTGGTCAGTAGCTGTAAAGAATACTCGTCCACCATTTGATGATAATGTTTCATTTGCTTGCGACGGTGTATTAACTGGTGCTCCGTATACATTTTCTGGATAATTTGTATCAGCTAAATTACCTGTTCCGATGTCTAAGAAGTCATGTCCTGTTAGACGTACTTGACTAAATCTAATACGCATTGTTACTGCATCTAAATTATTTACTGCATCTTCAATTTCCATAAATGGACTTAATTGTAAGAACGCTGTATACGACCCGTCTTTTGTTCCAACTCTACTTACAACATTAACTAATTTAAATGTTGTTCCAGGCAGGCCGGCAAACTCAACGTTAGAACCGTTTACTGGTATATCTGAAAGTTGTCTTACTGCAATAAACTGACCATCTTGTAAGAAATCAGCAAATCCGTTACTAGCTGCTACATTAACTTCAGCACTTGCTGAAAGGAAGCCACTACCTCTTGCTACGAATGTAGGCTGTCCTAATACACCGCTGTTTAATCTAACAGTAAACAATGCTTCGTTAATATTGTTTGGATCTGTAATAGTCATTGTAGGCGCTGAAGAGCCATAACCCGAACCAGGTTCAGTAATTCTTGCAGCAAATACTTTTTCATTTGCTACACTAGCTCTTGCTCTTGTTGTACAACCTATATTAAAGGTTCCTACGGCAGTTGTTGTACCAGTTTGGATTGCAACAAATTTTGGATCATTGTCGTTATTACCAAATCCAATTGCTTTTAATCCACCTGTGTATGTTGCTGCTGTAATTGCATACGGAGCAGGCCAATAAACGCCGTCTTCACTATAAGACAATTCGTTAGTATCGTTTGTAGTAACAATAAACATTCCTTGCCCATATTCAATGCGCACTGGTGTTGCTGCGTTAGAGCCACCTGTTGTAATTGCTTGTTGTGTCCAAGTTGCTCCTGCGTCCAAGCTATATGCACCGTTTCTTGTGTCAGTTGCTATAGCAAAGAATCTACCCTTACCATATACTATGTCTTCCCAGTCATCAGCTGCTGGCAATCCTGTAGCTACTTCAGTCCATGTAATACCATCTGTTGAATATGCAACATTTCGTGCTGCACGTTTCACTGCAACAAACTTACCTTGTCCGTATGCTACAGAACTAAATCCTGTGCTAGGTAATGCGTTTGTAGTTGTTGTCCATGAAGCGCCACCGTCATCTGAGTATGATACATCTCTATCGCCATCACCAATAATTATAAATCTACCAGTAGTAGTGCTAACTTGTCCAAATGCTGTATCAGCATAAGTTGTAGCAGTTAGTGATGGTTGCGATCCTGGTGCTGTCCAAGTTGTACCAGTTAAGCTGTAGTTTGTAACTGTTGCTCCGCCTGTAATAGCAACTGCTACTGCATAACTTTGTCTAAATGTACTGGATCCGTCATCAACTAATCCGCTACTTACACGTTTATAATCTGCACTTGTTGCAAGTGTAGAAGTAGTCCATGTTGCGCCATCTAGTGATGATTTAGCAGTTGTTCCGCTATCTGGTAGTGCAATAAAGTTACCTTTTCTGCCTATGCCGTCGAAGTCAAATTCCTCAATAGCACCTGTTGCACTATTAACTGTAGTTGCAGTAATAACGATATCATTTGCAGGAGTTACGCCGCCTAAATTAGATCCAAGTATAGTAACTGTATCTTTTCTAATATAGCTTGTTCCAGCTGTGTTGATCTGTACATAATATTTTTGACCGTTTCTTGTTACATTAAATGTTGCGTCTAAACCATCGCTTTGTGTTGTAACAGCCTGGTTAGTATACTGAGCTGATGTTTCTATGAATTTTACATCATTCCAAACATCGCTTGTAATAGTAGCAGTAGTATCTGTTCTAGACGGAGCAGCAAATGTTAACCTTGGTTCAATTAAGTAAATTGATGAGCTGTTAGGTGATACAAATGCTGTTCCTGGAACAACATGATCCCATCCAGCAGTTCCGTCTGTTTCTTTATTAACAGTTGCAACTTTTGTACCCGAGTTATACGTGTTAACTACACCAAATAAACCTACGCCAGCGCCTGAAGTGATATAAATTTTCATTCCTGGGTATGCAGTACTTGAATTACCATCTGTAGCTGCAATAGTTAAGCTAGTGCTACTACCTGTCTGTGCAGTGTTAGTTACTGTTAAGTACCCGCTACCACCTGCTGTAGCATCTGGATTTCCAGTCGAGTCATCAACTTCTATTATTCTTACTTGGTTAACAGCCTGGTCTCTAAATTCATCTTGTACTAGAACCTCACTATCGCCTGCGCCAAATATATCTAGTTTAGCTTCAGTATAATCATTACCAGCATGACTATATTCCAGTGCCAGTATTTGGTTAACTGCGTCTGTATATACATTAGCTATAACAGCTCTATATTGTTGTTCGTTATCAACAATAGCTGTTACTGGAATTTCATCTGCGTCTACACCTTCTGCAACACTACCATACTTACCGTAGGAGTTGTTACCGTTAGTAGCTCTCATTCTTCCACCAGCTTCACACAAGTATCCAACATGTGAATAGTATGTAAACACTGACACAAGTTCGCCACGTCCGTTATTAGTAATCCATGCACCAATACCGTCTGATATAACCTGTGTAAAGTCGTTACTAACAATACTATCATTGCCGCCGTTGTGTAGCGCCCCGTCAATTTTTTGACCAATAGCGCCAAACCCAAACGTTGTACAGTTTTGTACATATGGTGAACGTGCTGATATCCATACACGAGTATCATCTGGTCCCCAACCCGGATCCAACGATGCATATGCTCCTGCTGTTGGTCTGCTTGTACCGTATGCGTTTGCAGGTCCTAAGTCGCCTTGTAGACCTTCCATTGTTTGCAGTCTTAATCCTGTGCCATTGCGCAAGTAATAGAAATCTGATTCTTGTGAACCAATTACACTATTTACATAGTAGCGTGAACCCAATCGTGTTCTATACACAGCTGGCAAGTAAAGTGAAACATCAAAACCAAACTTGTTATATATTCTATTTTGTTCTTGTGGCCATTGTAGATCCCACTTAATAGCATCAATATGTTCTCTAACATCTCTTTGACATAGCGCACGGTTATAACTATAAACTTTTTGTACTGTAAATCCTTCACCGTAGTTTATAAGATTAAGTACAGTGCCGTACCTAGCGGCACTTACACTAAAGTTTGTATCACTAAACACATGTTTTACATAATAAGTACTACCTTCAGTTAAACTAGCATTTTCTACAGAATTAGAACTATCATCGCCGCCTACAAACTTTATAGGCATTCCTTCAAATAACCAACTAGTATCGTCAATAACAAATTGACCGTCTGTACCAACTACAGTACGCACTGTGCTTGTAACGATTGCTTTATATTTGTTGTCTATAAATGCTAGTGCTTCGTCTACAATAAATTCTTTGTTTAACTCTAGCTGTCTAACAGCATTATATACTTCGACGTCTGATGTCTGTGTATTACTTCCTTCATCACTACCACTAAAGATAATGTCTTGTATCCATTCCCAAGAGTTATTAATGTGAGCAATTACAATTCGATTAGTAATCCATCTAGTAGTAGCATTACCTATTTGTCTCTGAACATCAAAGCTAATTGCTGCATATTCAGATTGTAATGTTCCACTCACCCATGCTAATCCTGGATATGTTCTTGATGGATTTGCTGTTCCGTCGCTTGCAATATAATCAATAATTTCTTGTACTCTATTGCCTGCAAAAGTAATAACGCCTGCGTTACCTGCTGTTCCAGACGTGTCTTGTGTTCCTGAGTTTCCAGCTGATTTTGTTACGCCTGTTTCACCAATAACTTGCTCAACAACTATTTTTAATCTTGCATAAGTTGCTAGTGTTGCGGCTTTTTCTGCACCACCTAGTTGCGATGCTGCTCCGACATAATACGCTAACGCAGCATCATACGTTTGTAAGTTGCCGCCGTATGTTAAATCAAATAATAATGCATCAATAATCAGTCCAACGTCAGTTCTACACTTTGTTGCATTATATACAAATCCTGGAAAGAACGGTGCATTTGATGCTGCTTTTTGTACAGCAATCCAAGCATCAATTTCGTCTTGAATAAATGTTTTGTTAGCAATAAGTTGTGCTCTAGCATTACCGTATGTTGCCAAATAACTTGTATTATATCCAGTTGGATTAGGTCGACTATACGCATTTGCTGCACTGCTACCATTTGTTACAATATCAATAATTTCGTCCCATAGTGCATTTGAACGAGCTATTGCTGTTGCATCACTAAGTTCTGCAGCCATTAATGTTTTGGCCTTTGTAAACGATTCAGTTGTTTGTTTTAATTGTTTATTAAGAACAACAAGGTTTGAAACTGTGCCACTATAATAACGTAGTGCTGAAGCAATTGATCTGTGATTACTGTTAAATGCAACATCTAAGCGTACTGAGTCTACTAGAAGTCTTATGTCTCTTGCACACGTTACTTCATTGTATGTAAAGTTATACCAGTAATCGCCTACTACATTATCTGTTGAATCAATTGCATTTAATAATTGTGTTCTAACATATTCGTTAGCTGCAATTGTCGCTCCTTTTTGAGCACCTATAATCTTTGCACTAGGTCTACGTAAGTAACTTAACCCTGCATTAATGCTTGCAACATTTGATCCTAACATAAAATCATAACGTGCTGCATCAAGTAATAATCCAATATCTCTTGAACACTTAGCATGGTTGTATTTGAATGTTGTGTTGTAAGTTGTATTAATATACTGTACTGTACTTGTAATTACATCTTCTTTATCACTTAAAATATTTGAATGAGCAACTTCATATTCTGCATCTGCCCAAGCAATTGGAGGATAAACTGAAGCTGGTAAACTATTTAAGTTTCCAGCTGTAATTGCTGCTGTGATAATATCTATTTTTGCATCTAATAGAGTTTCTTCTGTACCACTAGCTGGTGTACCTGGTGTAGTTTGTGTTACTGCGTGACCACTTTGTGCAGTTACTGATTGCTCTTGAACAATCTTTCCTACAATACTTTTTAGGTGATTGTAAGCTGCAACAGTTTCGGTTTCTTGACCATATACTTGTGTTGTGCCGTTAACAAAATAACTTTCAGCAATTCGCGTAGTTGCTTGTGTACCGGTATATAAAATATCATAACATAAAGCATCAATAATATATCCAACATCTCTGCTACACTTGCCTGAATCATATACTAATGAACCGTAAGTATTGTTAACATACGCAACAACATCTGCTTGAATAAATGCCTTGTTAGCAATAAGATTGTCTTTTGCGTCTTTATTGTTTTGAGCAAAAGTAGGTGATCCAGGATCTGGAAAACTTAATGAATTTTCAGCACTTAACCCATTGTTAATCATATCAACAATTTCGTCATATGCTGTTGTAATTCTAGCCGAAGCGTTACTTGATCCTACTGCTGATGAACCGTCTGTTGTAACACTAATTTTTAATTCGTCTCTTGCATTTCTAATAGCACCAACTGTTTCTGGTCTTTGTGCGCTTAGATTATATGCATTGTTAGGTCTATTATATGCACGGCCGTTAAACACAGCATTATAGTTAGTACCAAGTGCAACATCATATGATGTGTCTGTAATAATATTTTCTAAGTCTCTACGACATTTTGCACTATTATATTGAAAGTTGCCAAAGTGTCCGTTAATAAAATCAATAGTATTTTTTTGTACAGTTGCTTTAACATTTAGTAAAGAAAGACTTGCATCTGTTAATCCATCAGCAACACTAGTAGTAGTTGGATAAGTGATTGTTTCACTTCCCGACCCGTTGGTTAGGATATTAATAAAGTCGTCAAATAATGCTGCAACAGCATTTGACGCAGCTACTGATCCAGCTTTTGCTAAAGTAAGTTGTACTTGTACACTATTTAATGCAGGACTTACAGTAGTGTTTTTACTTACACTTTGTGAAACACTTTTTAAATATCCGTATGTTGCTATTGTAGCTACAAGTTCACTTGAATTAATTTGTAAATTAGTACCTTCGTAGTACGCTTCACCAGCTTTTACAGTTTGCCAGTTTCCGCCATAAGTTAAATCATATGCGATTGCGTCTAACAAAAATCCTACGTCTTGTTTACATTTTGTTCTACTATATTTTAATGTAGCATAGTTTGCTGTAATATATGCTGTAGCTTCTTCTTGTATAAACTTTTTATTAAGTATTAATCCTTCTCTTGCATAGCCATATGCAGGCGTACCCATATCCCAAGAATCTTTGTAATTAGCTTCAACTTTGTTGCCTAGGCCAATATCAACTCTTCTTTTTATTGTTCTAGCAAGTTGCTTCGATGCTGTCGCTGGCCCAGCTGTTTCTGCATATGGCCAAGTTCTATTCTGTGTACGAGTATTACCAGTTGTTGGTGTTACTGCTACACCTTGCACAATGTCGCCAATTACTGTTTCAATTCTTTCAAGACTGTTAATTGTGTACTTAAAGTCATCTGCAGGAGTTAAGCTAGAATTACTTGCTTTACGTGGTTGAACATTTGTTGCACGTAGTTCGTCACCTATAATACAACATTCTGCAGGTACAATAATAGGAAGTACTTCGTAATATTTTCCAGTGCTAACTTTAATAAGTGTATTTCTAATAATCCTACTAGGAATATTTGTTGCAACACCTGCTGTAATAGCATCTGTTATAACAGTATTAAGACTTGTAATTGTTTCAAATATTGTGGCCATTAGTAGTCTCCTCCACTTACCGCAGGTACTGCACTACCGCCAGTTGTTGTGCTTTCATAATCTTTATTGTCTTGTCTGCCTAAAGCAGTTTCAAAATATTGCTCAACTATTGATGTAGAGTTGTCGCCGTTTGTTGTTTGATAGTTTACTGCCGGCGCTAATTGCGCTAAGACTTTTTCTATCAATGTTAGTCCGTAATTTATTGCTGCCACAGTTTCTTCCTTTTGCCCTAATAGATAAAAACTACCGGGGTTATTCACATATTGTAATGCAACTTCTCGCGACCTAACATTGCCTCCATGCCCTAAATCCCAAATAAATGCATCTATAATTAATCCCATATCTCTTTCACATTTTGCGCTATCGTAAACAAAAGCTGCTGTAAAAGGACTAGTACCGTCTGTAATTTGTTTATCGGTCCACTCAACTATTTCTCTTTGAATGAATCTTCTGTTTAGTTCTAATAACCTACATGCATTAGCAACCTTAGTTCCTCGTTCTACTTGCTGTGCGGCATATCTAATTGATCTCCAAGGACGATCGATTGTTTTGCCGTTAACTGGCGCTACTCCATCAACACCATGTTCTGCAACATAGTAAACATCATCTGCGCTGTTTATTGTTGCCCATTCAGGATATCCAGTGCTACCAACTTGTAAAATTTGACCGTCAACGCCAACTGGCAATCTTGTAGGTCCTGCTCCGCCATAGTATAGTAAGTCGCCAGCAGTAGTTAATACACTTTGTTCAGAACCAATACTAAATAGGTTCCAGTAAGTACCTGTAGCATCTAAGTCTGGACGTGAGTTTTGATTACCACCATCATATCCTCCAGCAGCATTACCTACTGATGAATAATCGTCACCTTCTGATATGTGTCCTAGTACACACACATATGAGTTATCACCGTAACGTATAACGTCACCTAAGTAATATATTTGGTCATCTAACCATTCGCCGCGCCAGTCAATACCTGTGTTAAATAACTCCCAATAAGTAGTATTAGGTGGCATTTGTCCAGTGTGGTCTTGTTTTGCTTTATATGTATATCCGCCATGCCTTACAACATCACCAACTTCGTATTCAAAGTCAGTACTATCGTCGCCCCATTTGCCGATAAATCTAATTCCTTCAGAAAACAAATTCCAGTCGTCTGTATTTGTAGATGGACGCTGTCCGGTATTTTCAGTTATTGCAATATATTGATTGCCGCCATATGATACAACATCACCAGGTTGATAAGTTGCAGGTCCTGTCCAACGTGCTTCATACTGGAAACCTTCAACAAATTTTGACCATTTAGAACTATCAGTTGCAAATGCTGCTGAAGATGTATGATATACTGTTGCTATCCAAGTGTTTGCACCAAATTTAATAACATCGTTTACTTTGTATCTAACACTAGCAGTCCATGTACCTTTATAATCAAATCCTTGATTAAAAATGTCCCACTTACTTAAATCTGCTTCTAATCCTCCACCAACTGTAGCTGATGAAATATGATTTTGGTTACAAACATATGTTGTGCCGCCGTACTTTACTAAATCGTTTGCTTTGTAATCAAAACTGACAGTCCAGTCGCCTTTCCAGTCAACACTTTCTGCATAAATTTGCCAATTAGCAATGTCTGCTTCTAGTCCAGTAGTTGAGTCAGCTGCTGATGTATGTTTAGTTTGACAAATATATAATCTGCCGCCATATTTTACAATGTTATCAACAATGTAATCTACTTGAGGTTCCCATTCGCCTTTCCAATCTTGTCCATCACTTACAAGGTTCCAGTTTGGGGGACTAACATCAAAGTCTGTAAAGAAGTCCGAAGCAGCAGTGTGGCCGATTACGCATATGTAAATCTTCCCACCGTATGCAACAACATCGTCTTGGAAATATTGTGTGGCGGTAGCCCACACGTTTTTCCATACAAATCTGATTCTACCAAGTTTAAATTCTGCCATTTATTTGCTCCGCTATGTTATTTATCTTATTGTACTGTATCATTAAAATTCCTATGAAACAACATTTGACTTATAATAGTACCTTGTATTGCCGATGGATTTCCATTTGCATCTTGTCCTTGAATAATTACTGGTCTATTAAAATTCAAATAATTTCCACCGGACATTGTAATAATATTTTCTGAACTTCCTACAGATACCTGTCCAGCTTGGATGTTGTTTGTTTCAAGATCTGAACCACCTACAGATAGCTGTGCTGCTAAGAACGAAGCAATAGCTTTTTGTGTAGGAATAATATTATTACTATCTGCACTAAATGTTGCGTCAGTACTAAATTCCTGTACAACAGCACCACTACCGCCAAGTCTAACGCCACCTAGTGACAATTCACTTAGTCCGTCGAGATCAAAGAACTCTGCACTAATTGTAACAACACCAGTTGCTTGGTTAACTCCAAATAGCTCTCCTGCTCTAAAGTTACCGTCTTGGTCTGTACTAACGTAGAAGACTCTGCCGCCAGTTACTTCTAATACTTCGTTTTCAGGTGCGCTTGTAAAGTATGCGCCGCCTGCATAAAGTAACGGATAGTTAGTATTAATAAAGTTACCAGTACCTATATCTAAGAAGTCGTGTCCTGAAATTCTACACTGACTGTATTCTGTAGATAGTGTAACTGCTGTGCCATGCTGAACATTATACTCATTTTTTAAGGTTGGCGTAAGTTGAAATCTAACATTTCGTGTACCGTTGCCACTACCATCGTCGCCTAAATCTACAGCCTTTACACCTACAAATAATTTTAAATCATCTGGGTCAGCAGTTGTATCATCTAGTATTCCTGTTATTCTAACTTGCACACCAGGTCCTGGAAGTGTTGGATCAACTCCTGACAATGTTATATTAGCACCTTCATCAATAATTTCAGCGTAGCCGTCGCCAGCAATAGTAATTGTACTTGTAGTTGTTTTATACCCCGAGCCTCTATTAACAAAGTCAGGTTGTGCTAATACTTTATTCCCTATTTTTGATACAGTTTCAACTACTGAAGTGTGCCTAAGGGCAGCAGTTCCAGCGTCTGCTATTGTTATTGTTGGTAGATTAGAAACACTATATCCACTGCCCGGATCCCATATCTTAATTTGTGTAAATGATCCAGCAGTAATATCTGCTCTAACTTTTGCTTGAGATCCTGTTTGTATTTTTGCAACTGCATTAGTTGTGTTAGTGTCACCTAACATAATCCATTCAGGGTTGTCATTTACATTACTAAACATTATAGTTTTCCAATAATGTGACCAGATTGTATTACGAGGATACCATTTAATTCCATCTTCCGATGTTGCAAGATAGTTAGTTGGACCAACTGTTGCTCCGCCTGGGCTTCCATCAATTAGTTCACCAAATTCTTTGCCGCCTGTGTCACACACTGCAATAAAAACACCTTGTCCGTATTTAATATCGTTCCAGGTCATTGCTGTTGATCCGTCTATTGACGGTGCTGAAGTACCTACTTGCCAAGTAGCACCTCTATCAACACTATATGCAACTTCACCATTTTTAGCAAATGCCAAGAATCTATTATTACCATATACTAAGTTTAACCAATCGTAGTTGCCTGCAGGTAACACATTGTTATATCTAAACCAAGTTATGCCATCTTGTGAGTACGCTACGTCTTTAGTTTCTGATCCCGTAATTACAACATATCTATCTTGGCCGTATGCAATGCCCATCCATTGGTCGCCTGTAGAGTCATCTCCTGTTGGTAAGTTAGCAGATGTCCAATTTAGCCCGTCTGCACTATATGCCGCTGTTTGGTTGTCTTCAGCCACAGCAACAAATCTTCCTGTAGTGCCTGGAGGGGTACCATATGCAGCATCAATCCAGTTTGCACTTGCAGGCAAGGTTCTATCAACCCACGCTACTCCGTCATAGCTAAAACTATAAACACTAGTTCCGGTTGCTAGTGCTATAAATCTATTTTTTCCTGTAATAAGTCTCGAATAGTTACGCACACTTGACAGATTAGTTTCTGACCAAGTTGTTCCGTCATCACTATATACTACAAAGTTTGGTTCAGCAATTGCTACGTATCTTCCTGTTCTAGCGTTACCGGAAGTAGTAAACGCTATAATAGTATTTGAACTATCTGCTGAGTTTTCTGTTATTGTAATTGCAAGATCATTTGCAGGAGTAACTCCTCCTAAACTAGTTCCTGGAATAGTAAGGACATCTCCTACAGCATACCCTGCTCCAGGATTAGAAAGTGTAGCTATATATACTTCACCGTTGCGTGTTACGTTAACTGCTGCTGCAACTTCTACAGCGTCTTGCACACCTGCACTACCATTTGGTAATCCTAGGCTAAAATAAAATGCTGTCAAGTCACCAAAAGCACTATCAAAAAATACTCTACTTTGAGGTAAGTTTGCATATGAAGCTGAAAACCCTGGATGACTTGCAGTTACTCTTGGCTCAATTCTATAGGTTGTTGTACTATCTAAATTAGTTTCAATAGGCCATCCTGGCATAACATGATCCCAACCTAATTCGCTTGTACTTTCTTGCCTGACTGTCGCAACTTTTGTATTAGTATCGTAAGCTGCTACGTACCCGTACTGTCCAACTCCTGTGCCTTGAATAATAAGCAGTCTCATACCCAAAATTTCAGTATCAAACTGTGTTTCTTCATTAGTGTTTAGTATAAGTCTATCTGCTGCAGGGATTGTAACCTGTGCTGAATTCTGTCTTATTAGATAGTTAGAACCACCTTCGCTGCCCGAACCTGTTGTGTTCACAAGTCTTAATTCTGTTAGACCGCCGTCTCTAAAATCTGTAAACTCTACTTGAGCATCAGCACCTGCGCCAATAATATCTGAAGTAGCAGTTGAATATTCTTGTCCAGTATTTGAATATTCAAAAACTAAAATCTGATCTGCTGTACCGCCTGCAAGTGCATTTGAAACTATTGCTTCATTTTGTCTATTGTTAACTGTACATGATTGTGGTACTTCGTTAGGGTTAGCACCTTCAGCAATAGCACCAAATGATCCATATGAATTGTTACCGTTTGTTGCACGTATAACTCCACCGCTTTCTGCTAGATATCCAACTTGACAATAATATGTAAACACTGATACAAGTTCTGCTCTTGCATTGTTTAACACCCATGCGCCAATACCGTCACTTAATACCTGTGTAAAATCGTTTGAAACCATTGAACGGTTACCGCCGTTGTGTAGCGCACCGTCAATTTTTTGACCTACGCAAGCAGTACCAATGTTTGTTACGCCCTGTATATAAGGTGATCTATTAACAATCCATGTTCTGTTATCAGCTGGTCCCCAACCTGGATCTAATGCTACTAACGAGCCGCCTGTTGGTCTTTGGTATTGAGCATAAACGCCTGGCGGATTAAGAGTTCCAGTTAAACCGTCAGTTGTCATCTGTCTTAAACCAGTAGTATCTCGCATCCAAAACAAGTCGTCATTTTGAGATCCTAAAACACTATTAGAAATATACCTAGCTGCAAAACATGTAGCATAATTGCCATCATACTGAATATCTCTTTTAACACCACGTAAATAATAAAGTATATCTTGCTTTACTTGTGCTTCATCAAAAGTTGCGCTAGGATAAGTATCTATTAGATATGCATAAGCTTCACTTGCTAAAAACTGTTTGTTAAGCTCTATAGAAGTTCCGGCGTTTACTCTTGGTATTGCTCCTAGTGTATTTGACCCAGATATTGTAGGATCAGTAGCACCCGAAGCAACTCTAAAGTTAATATAATCTTGGTAATCTGTTATTCCAGCAACAATCAAGTTAACTACCTCAAGGGTAGTAGATGGCACTGTTGTATTTTGCGGAGTAGTGTTTCCGGTATAAGGCACAACACTAACGCCAGATAGTACGTTATATAATATTGTTGTTAAGTGCTGAATTGCTGCTAAATGCTGTGTTACATAGTCGCCTGCATAAGCTAGTTTTGGAGTAGACGCAATAACTTTAGTAGCTCTTAATTCGTCTCCCATTACTACACATCCAGCCGGAACAGTAATTGGTCCAACTTCTTCAAATCTACCAGTTGCTACTGATATCTTTGATGGTTTAAGTGGTATGAAATTATCTTCTATATATTGTGATGCATACCGTATTGTTCTAAAAGGCTTATCTAAAGTAAGTCCATATGTAGGAGCATCTACTCCGTGACGTCCTACATATAATATATCATTGTCAGTTGCAGTATTTCTCCAATATGCTTCTAATTCATCTGAAACACTAAGTACTTGTCCTGTTGTACCAATTGGCACACGAGTATCACCAAATGATGATCCGTCTCCAGCAGCACCTCTAGTTAATCCGTAAGTTAGAATATCACCAGTATAAAGTAAGCCGCCTGGTTGTCCTGCTTTTACTAAAATATCCCAATATTCATAACCACTGCCGTTGTCTCCTGGGAAGTTATCTTCAGTTGATAGGTGCTCTTGATTGCAAGTGTACACAGTGCCGTAGATAATTACTACTTCGCTTACACTGTATATACGCTTTGATGCCCAAGGACCCGAAAATATCTTGCCTGGCATTAACTTTGTCCAAACTTCTTCATCTAAATAATCTAATGAACTTCCGTCACCGTCTCCGATACTAACATCACGTAATGCAATAAATAATTGTCCGCCTCGTTGAACAATGTCTCCGGATTGATATCCTACATCGTATCCTGCCCAAGGCCCTCTAAAATTGTAACCTTGTGCTAATAGTATCCAATCTAATGTACTGTCTTCTGTATCTGCTACAAGTATCTTTGAAGGATTGCTATCAATATTGTTATTTACAGCGGAAAATAAGTTACCACCATATCTAACAATATCGCCTTCGTTATACGGCAATGTAGAATCCCAGACTCCGTCATATTGACTACCTGGAAATTCTAATGCAAACTTTGTATCGTCTAGTTCTGTAGCACCTGATGTATGTGTTTCGATGCACTTAAAAATAGATGCACCGTATTTTACATAATCGTTTACTTTATATTCTGTTGACGCTGTCCATGTAGACTTGTATTCATACCCGTTATAAAACTGTTCCCAGTTAACAGTATCATTACCAAAAGTACTTGTACTAATATGTGCTTTTACAGATTTATAAGCAATTCCGCCAAACTTAACTATTACGTTTAGTCCGTAGCTAGTACTCCCTGCCCAAGCAGTTAAATATTTTGTACCAGCAGCAATTAATACCCAATTATTAGTAGGGTCACTAAAACTTTGATCTACATTTGCTGCATCAGTATGAAAGTCACTTGATGCATGTGCTACTTGGCACACATACAATGATCCTTGAAATTGTGTAATATCGCCGATATTGTAATTTGTTGCAGTGGCCCAAGCACCAACAAAGCTACGTCCACTAGTCATTACTACCCAACGTGGTTGAGGAATGGGAGGACTTGATCCATCAACAGTTGCATTTTGATCTGTTCTAAATGCTGCGCTTGCTGTATGTGTTACTATACAAACATACGATTTACCGTTTACACGTATAACATCGTCTCTAACATAATCTGCGCCGGCTGTCCAATCGCCTTTCCAGTTATATTTAAATCTATCAATCGAAAACTCTGCCATATTAGTATCCTTGTCCGTTAGGTGCGTAAGCTGTTGGGTCTTTTAAAACTGCATTATCGTTGCCGTCACTATAAGACGGAGAAGATATTTTTTGTGGGTAAACGTATGCTTGTGATAATCTCTGAATAAATTGTCCGTCTACTGGATCAACAAAGTATGTCAATGATCTGCTATCCCATTTAAACTGCGGATATCTAACATTGTCGTAAAGTTTATCATGATTTTCATCTATGCCGCTTAAGAAATCAATACCTTCTTCAAAGTCTAAATAGTTTTCTGCAGCAATACCAATATTATTTACGACAACAATATTTTCGTCGCCGCCTGCTAATTGGTCTGATTTCATTAAAAATAATTCCCCGTCTTCGTTTCTACGTACTCCATAGAAATAACGTTTGATAAAACTATCAATAACGTCAGTTGGGCTTGTTCCAATATAATAACTCATTATGTAATCTCCACGTAACTAACAATAACGTCAACTGAATCGTCTACACTTGATCTAACAAGGAGTTGATTACTAGGAGCCAACACTAATTTTTCGCCTGTACTAACTGCACGTAAACTTGTTCCTGCTGGTAATATACTGTCTTTTAAGTAATATCCAGTTACACTTGTATCATCTTTAATTAGAACGTCACAATATATAAACTGATCCGTAAGATTAGTAAAACTTAATCCTAGTATTGTTACCCGTGTTGTCGATAATGTTTCATAAATTAAAACAGGTACCGTTCCACAATTTTTTATTACTGTATTTTTTAATATTGTTGCCATTTAACTATCCAAAAATTAATACTTTCTCTATCGCTATATCTTCAGCTTGTGCAAAAGAAATACCGCCACTTGCTCCTGCGACACTAACCCAAGTTGTTCCGTCATATAACTCAACTCTAGAATCATCAGTATTAAATCTAATCATTCCAGTTGCTCCAGTTGGTCTAGTTGCGTTACCACCTACAGGTAGTACTACACCTTGAGATCCATCAAACTTAACATATCCAGCGCCTGTATTTTCAAATACTGTTACTGCTCCAGATACGTTGTTTTTTATAGTGCTGTCAGTAACACCCAAGTTTTCAAATTTAACCTGTCCTGTGCCATTTGCAATTAAGTTTAAATCCGTATTAGTAGTAATACTACTTATCTTATTGCCATCTATCTCGATGTCATCTACGGTTACTCTATTAGAATTAAAACGGTTTATATCAATGTCACCAACAACGTTTCCGTTAATATAAAATCTTATTGTGTCATCATTTGCTCCAGGAGTTAGTTCTGCGGTAATTTTAGTATTGCCATCTAAGTCCTGTAGTCCGTCTAATTTAATCCAATTTGTTCCATTGTATCCTTCAAATCTAGCAAGCTGACTATTAAATCTTAGCTGGCCTGCTACTGCTGAAGGACGTTGTGCTGTAGTACCTGCTGGTAATTTTAACGCTCCAGTTGCATCAATGCTAACTATTCCATTGGCAGGTGTAAGTGTTATGTTTGTTGAGCTTGCAATAGTACTAGCATCAAACGATAAATTATCTACAACAATTTTTCCAGTACCCGAAGTACGCAGATCTAAGTTGCTGTTTGTGTTTGTTGTAGTAATAAAGTTATCTCTAATTACTATATCGCCTGTATTAAATTGCGATGAAGTAATAGTACCAGTAGAAGTTAGATCTACAAGACTCATTGTCCCTAATACATTTAAATTATTACTAATTGTTACATTGTTGTTAGGAATAACAACACTACCAGTGCCGTTTGCTCTAAGTTCTAAATTTGCGTTTGAACTAGTAGTAGTAACAATGTTGTCGTCAATTTTTATTTCTTCAAACTGTACAGCAGCACCTACAGTTAAATCCTGTGTTACTGTTACATCGCCACTAACGTTTGCATTACCAGTTTGAGTATGCGCTCCTATTAGTGTTACTGTTCCGGTAATACTTGTGTTTGCAAGTGTTGCAGTTCCGTCAACTTTTAAATTATTATCTACTTGTAAATCGTTAGTAGGTAATAAAACTTTACCAGTGCCGTTTGCTCTGAGTTCTAAATTTGCATTTGAGTTTGTTGTTGTAATGTAATTTGTATTGACATTAATATCGTCAACAAATAGTTCGTCAACGTATAAGTTTGCCCATGTGTTTGTTGATGTACCTAAACTATATGTACTTGTAATATTTGGACGTAGGTCAGATGCAATCCCAGCAACAATTTCTAAATTATCGTTAGCACTGTCACCTAAGGTGATGTTTCCGCCAATAGTTAGGTTGCCTGTTACATCAATATTACCGTCTACACTAACATTGTTTTCTATATTAATTTGATCAGTTACGCTTACAAAATTTAAAGCGCCGGCAGTAGTTTCAATAGTGTTACCACTTATTCTTATATTGCCAGTATCAATTCTTGAACCGTTTATAAAAGTTGTGTCGCCGCCATTGTTAAATGTTACGCCGTCAGTAAGTGTAATATTCAAAGATGAAACTGCAAAATCTACTGTTCCGTTTTCTTGGTTTACGTGGAACAATTCTCCTACTCTAAAATCACCTTTATGGTCTACACTACTGTATCGTATTTGTGCGCCATCTAATTCAACAACTTCGTTTGCTTGGACAACACTGCCTGTATCATTTGTAAATTCTTTACCGTTGCCAATGTAAGCTAAGTTTTGTCCAATAGCGTAAACAAGTACTCCTTGTCCATCTCCGTACAATCCGTAATTACCATAAACATTTGCAGAGCCAATCATTCTTACTTCTGCACCAAAATCTCGTATGTCAATATTTTCTATTTTTGTTGCTGTTGCTCCGCTGCCTGTTGTTGCTACAATAGTTTGCGGAGTTGTATCAAACCCAATTAAATTAGTATTCTTAGCATCAACTACTAAAATATCGCCTTCGACACTTTCTACTGTAATTGCTACTACTGTTGATGCATCTCTAGATGTAAATGTAACTACATCGTTTGCGGCAAATGTTCCTGTTATACCACTTAATCTAATTCGTGTCTTACCGTTGTATGCAAATCCTGCTACACTATCATAGGCGTTTAGGCCCTTGTTAGCAAAATATGTAAAACAGTTTAACCATTCAATTCTTGCACCGTTAGTAGCTGTAAGGCCGTCAACGCCAGGAGTAATAAACGTAACTGAGTGAAACAGCATTGCTGATTCTCTCGACGAAGCTGTTGCGTATGCTCCGTCTACATATGCTCCTTTACCTGCATCGCCTTGATTAAATCCTCTTGGGTCACCTGAACTAACCACACTACCTTTTGTAATAACACTTACGTTTCTTATATACGGACTGCGTGATGTTACTGTAAAATCTGTTGCAAATCTAAATGCATATCCATTGTCTGGAAATGTTCTAGTATCTCCTGCACAGCTGAATAATAATGCATCTAAAAATACTTCTAAGCCATTTGCAGGAGCAGTTCCTGTGTAAGTTACAGTAAGTATTCCAGTTCCGTGAACGTAAGTTGCTCCTGTTACTGCAAGGTCAATTGTCTTTGCGTCATTAGTAATTCTTCCGCCACTTACATAAGCGTGTGCTTGAGCTGTTATTCCTACATTTACTGTAAGTGTTCCTGTTGCGCTACCGCCGCTTGTAATAGTAAAGTTCTTTCTTCCACTATAAAAATCTTTAACTGTAATATCTTCAACAGTACTTTCGCCATTGAGCAAAAATGCATCGTTGTAACGTGTTACAGTTGTAGGTGAAATATTAACAGCTCTTATACTATGGCCCTTTACAGTAACTCCTACAGGCACAGTTATTGGAAATGCTTCTGTATATTCGCCTGGGTATATATGAACAGTATCACCTGATGTAACTTGACTTAATGCATATTTAATACTTGCGTATGGAGCCTGAGGATGGTCACCGTCGTTGCTATTATTGCCGTTTTCTGCAACATAATAAATGTTACCTTGTTTTAAAATTAAGTCAATGCCATTAACTGTAAGAGCAGT
>TARA_B110000238_G_scaffold103801_1_pt1 | contig 22349 bp, 35 predicted proteins | sample TARA_B110000238 | Tara Oceans TARA_B110000238 (sample SAMEA4397569) | marine metagenome | biome: Polar Biome; feature: [SRF] surface water layer (ENVO:00010504); material: water (ENVO:00002006), including particulate matter (ENVO:01000060) such as... | depth 5 m | reverse complement strand
TATCCTGATGGTCGTAATACTACCTTTAATCAAAGGGCTATGATGCGTTGCCTACAGACATGTGCTATGCAGCTAATGGATATGGATGAAGATGTATATGTGAATGCTCTTCGATGAGTACGCAATGGTTACTTGAAGCGTCTCGTATCTTCGAGGCAAGTGGTATCTTTGAAGCAGGCCTTTGGATTATCCTTGGCTACTGCTTTGTTTTTGGAATAATCTTAGTTAAGAAAGGATCTTTATAATGCCACTGATGAATATTAAATTAGACCCATTACCAGTTGAGTTACCGGAAGGTTACGAGACAATGTTTTGTGATATGGATTCTTTAAAATCTTATATGGTATCTCGTCTAACCTACGAAGCAGAGTTAAACATTCGTACAGACGTGATGAATCAAATGAAGGACATGGAATTTTATGCAGTTAAAAGAACGTAAAATTATGGCAGTTGCCATTGAAGAAGGTGTGAGTACAGGCTTGTACGAAGCATTTAAAGACTATAGCGATGAGCTAGAAATATTAGACGGTGAGAATGATCTAAAACATATTATCTCTATAATATCTGCCTCAGTGCTAAAGTCAATAGAAGAGCAGTTTAAACTTGAAGGATAGTAAATTATGGTATTAGTATTAAAGTGGTTTCGTAAACCAACATTAAGTCAAGCAATCGCATTAGTGATTTCATTGGGATTTTTATCATTTGTCGTAATGGCGGGTGATGCATTAAATTTAATCAAAAGTGCTTTTATCGTGTTTGCAATAATGTGGACTATGTGGCATGTTGTTAGTTATTTCGTGGACAATGATTTAAAAAGCTAAGGCGAGTTAATGAATATATTCATATTAGACAATGATCCAATTGTGGCAGCACAATTACAGTGCGATAAGCACGTTGTAAAGATGATCGTAGAATCCGCACAAATGTTATCTACCGTACATCGAATGTGTGATGGCGGTATGGAGCGTAGGCTTTCTAAAGGAGGATCTAAGATTCAGTATTGGCGGCTAGATGATTATCGCGAAGGCATTCTATATAAAGCATGCCACTTTAATCACCCTAGCACAGTGTGGACACGCGAATCAGTTGCAAATTATAACTGGCACTATGAACACTTTAAGGCTCTTTGTCTAGAATATACCCATAGATATGGAAAAATTCATATGACTCAGACTAAGCTACTTGATGAACTAGAGCAACCTCCAAGGAATATACCTGATGGAGGTCTTACGCCATTCAAGCTAGCGATGTCTTCAAATCCCGAATGCATATTTACAGATGCAATTAAGTCGTATCGTGCATTCTACAAAACAAAACAAGATCGGTTTAAGATGGTTTGGACCGGACGTAAAATCCCACAATGGTTTGGAGAAGCGATATGAGGAAAGACGATGAAGAGGTTTATACTATGAAAGGTTCTGACATGTACACTTTAACTAATGCTGATATGGGCATCGATGAAGCCGATCTAGCTATTAGTGTAGCTGACGAAGATTCACCTATTATGGATTTAAAATTCACAACAGCTGAATCTTATATGGAACAGGAGTGGGGAATTCGCCCTGATGATCCAATGGATACAGACTATCCAGACTCATTAGATATTGACTTAGGTTATATGGGCAATGATGATTCTTTACCAGATGTTACTCCGGAATTGAATATTGATGCACAAATTCAATTAATCAATAGTGGCCTAGACTATCTTATCGAGAATACGAAACGTGATCTTACTTTAACGCCTAATAATCTTGGTAGGTCAGCACATTATGTTTCGTTAACTGACGAACAAGCTCTTTGGCTATTTCAATTTGGCTGCATAAACGCATACAAGAAAGGTAACGGATTATGAGGAATAACACAAAAGAAGCAAACGTAGGAATTGCTTTAGTTACTGTATTAACGTTAGCATCTATTATTGCTAAGGTAAATGGTTCTGCAACATGGTCGTGGTTCTGGGTGTTTTCTCCAGTATGGATCTATACGCTATCAATCACCACTATTGTACTTTTAGTGTTGTTTATGGAAAGGAATGACTAAATTATTTAACGAAAGTCTATATACTCCAACGGTATATGCAAGGCATACAGTTTATAAGCATGACGACATATATGATTGTCTAGCGTGTGGTAAAAAATATACCACTCTTATGATAGATAAACACTTGTTGGAGTGCCCTAAAATGGATGAGCATATTGCCAGGCTGGGAGAGAGTGAATATGATTAATATTATAAATAAGACGTAGTATTAGTAAATTAAGGAGAGCCTATGTCTTTAGTAATTACGGATGATTGTATTAACTGTGATGTATGCCTTTCAGAGTGTCCAAATGATGCAATATACATTGGACCAGAAATATATGAGATTGACAAAGATATGTGCACTGAATGCGTAGGTCATTACGATGAGCCTCAGTGTGTGGAAGTATGTCCAGTCGATTGTATACCTAAAGACCCGCATAACGTAGAAACTCATGATCAATTAATGAACAAGTTTATTTTATTGACTGCGGCATAAACTAAGGAACACGTAATATGTATTTTATGCTTCTCGCTCTCGTTATTCATTCTTCTGAAGTAGTACCAGTTCCCCAATTACATTCTCAGTATAAGAACCTAGATGAATGTAGGGTGGAACTAGAAAGGATTGCACTTGATCCTAGACAAAAGAAAGTTATAAGTAAAGTATTCGGTTATACTGTTATAAGTAAAACCGAAAAAGTCAGCACAGTCGCTTTTTGTGTTAGGGACATGAGGAGTATATAATGGGAACAAAAATAAATGAAACTTCAGAGTTCACAATACCTCTAAAGAATCTTATTAGTCTTATTCTACTTGCAGGATTTTCTGTATGGGTATATTTTGGTATTGAAGCAAGAATAACAATGCTAGAGAATAAAACAACTATGCATGAGGTTGCTATTCAAACCAATTATAATTGGACTAAAGAATGGGTACCACCACCTGCAGTAGCAATTGCAGTAGAACGGGTTCGAGAGTTAGAGCTCAAAGTAAAAAAATTAGAAACGTTAAGTAATGTAGAATGGGAATAATCCCTTAATTGAAAGGAAGTATATAATGCAAGCACAAGATCAAATTGACGCACTCAAAGAAGCCAATAAAATGCTACGTAAGGTGAAGTCATGGAAAAACGGTAATCGTACCATGGTTGGTGTACACACTAATCATAATAAGAATATGGTTGGCATGCGTGTAGAAGCACGTACTGTATGGGGTTCACCGGATGCTCCTGTCCGTGATCATACAAGTAAGAAGAGGACAAGTAGTAACGAAACTGCTAAAGCTACAGCTGAATAAAATAAAGTTGTACATTGGGGCGGAATCGTGTTATAATAGTTATATTATGCATTAAGTGAGGAGTACCTTTGGAATTTTATACATCAGTAAGCCGTTACGGTAACAAGATCCTATATCGTGGATACCGTGACAACAACAAGGTGGAGACTAAAGATAGGTTCTCACCTACGCTATATCAGCAATCAAATGATGGAACTGCAAAGGTGCTTGACGGCACCCGCGTGGCTCCTCGCACCTTTGATTCAATGCGTGACGTAAAAGACTACGAATCGCAGTATGGCGATATCCCTTCTAAAATGTTATACGGTAATAAGAATTATCCTGTAGCATATATCCAAGACAAGTTTCCTGAAACCATTAAGTTCGATCGTGATAGAATTAACGTCACGTCTATCGACATAGAAGTATATTCTAAAGATGGCTTTCCTGAACCTGTTGCTGCAAGTTACCCTATCATCTCTATTGCGATGACTAATAATATTGACAACATATATTACGTATGGGGTCTGCAAGATTATGACGTCAGCAAGTCTCTATTAAAAGATCGTGAAATCAAATACATTAAGTGCACCGATGAACGTGATCTAATCACTCGATTCATTACGCACTGGTCTCATCCGCTCCATACGCCTGACGTATTGACTGGCTGGAACACTTTGTATTTCGATATACCTTATATTATTAATAGGACTATGCAAGTTTGCTCTGAAGACTGGTGCAAGAAGCTTTCTCCGTGGGGTGTTATTCAACCACGTGAAGCTACGGTTATGGGTCGTAAGCAGCAAAAGTGGTCTATCATGGGTATCGCACAATTAGACTATCTCGATCTATTCAAGAAGTTCGGTTATTCTTATGGTACGCAAGAATCATATAAGCTAGATCATATTGCTTATGTGGTGCTAGGTGAACGTAAGCTTTCCTATGAAGAATACTCTTCTCTTCACTCGTTGTATGAAAATGACTATCAAAAATTCATTGACTATAACATTAAAGATACCGAGTTGATCTCCCGCTTCGAGGATAAGATGGGTCTAATCACTCTCGCTTTAACTATGGCATATCGTGGTGGTGTTAACTACGAAGACGTCATGGGTACTACTGCGATATGGGATGCCATCATATTTCGTGATCTATCCTCCAAAGGTATTATCATTCCGCCTATGACTGAAAAGTTTAAAAGCAGTTTTGCCGGTGGTTATGTTAAATCTCCTCAGGTAGGTCTTCACGATTGGGTGGTGTCATTTGACCTTAACTCTCTATATCCAAACATAATCGTCCAATGGAACATGTCTCCAGAGACTATCGTTGATAAAGTTGTGTATGGTACTGATGTTAAATCTTTACTTAACGCTGATTCACCTTCCGATACTGAGGGTCATTCGATGGCAGCAACCGGACAATGTTTCAGCAAAGGACGTCAAGGTTTCCTACCAAGGATAATCACTGAGTATTACGATGAACGTAGCATCATCAAAAAGAAGATGCTTGCGTCTCAGCAAGAGCTCGAAGGTATTGACAAGACTAATAAGCGAGAACTATATCGTGTAGAACGTGATATATCAATCTTTGAAAACCAGCAAATGGCTATCAAGATTCTGCTTAACTCTTTGTATGGCGCCTTGGGTAACCAATGGTTCAGATACTTCGACTTACGTATTGCGGAAGCAATCACTGTCTCGGGTCAATTGGCAATTCAGTTAGCTGAAAAGTCCGTTAATACCCACATGAATAAGCTACTCAAGACTGACAAAGATTATGTTATTGCTATTGACACTGATTCGATCTATGTTAATATGAATGAAGTTGTTAAAAAGTTTAATCCGGTTAATCCTGTTAAGTTCCTTGATAAGATTGCAGAGACTTCGTTCATTCCAGTTATTGATGATACCTATAATCACCTACATAATGTGACTAATTCATATGTCCCTCGTATGGTTATGGCTCGAGAAGCTATTGCTGACAAAGGCATATGGACTGCAAAAAAGCGTTACATATTAAATGTGCACAATAACGAAGGTGTTCAATATGCAACACCAAAGCTTAAGATCATGGGTATCGAAGCAATCAAATCTTCCACTCCTGAAATCTGTCGTAATGCCTTACGTGATATATTCAAAGTAATTATATCCGGTGACGAAGGTTCTACCCAGCGGGCAGTGCAATCATTTAAGTCTAAATTCAATTTGGCCAGTATCGAAGAGATCTCTTTCCCTCGTGGAGTGAGTGATATTGTCAAGTGGAAAAACAATGCCACGATCTATGGCAAAGGTACGCCGATTCATGTCAGAGGTTCTCTCCTATATAACTACTATGTCAAGCAGGCAAAGCTAGAGAAGAAGTATCCTGCCATCAAGAATGGCGAAAAGATCAAGTTCTGTTATCTTAAGTTACCAAACAGTATGCGTGAGAATGTCATATCGTTTCCTGACTATATGCCAATCGAGCTTGACCTTGAAAAATACGTTGACTATGAAAAGCAATTCAGTAAAACCTTCATTGATCCAATTGAGCCTATCTTTGCTGCGGTTGGATGGAGTGTGGAACCACGGGCAACTTTAGATGAATTCTTTGGTTAAAGTAGTGTACATTCTTGTCATATCGTGTTATAATAGTATTTTAAATAAGAGGAATAATATATGTCAGTTGATTTAGTAGGCGATATTCACAATATGCACACAAAGTATGGTGTACATAAGTGGATGTTAAACAAAATAAAAGAAGGAGATGCCGATTCATTAAGGACATTCTTAGAGTTTCGTATTAACTTTTTATCAGAAGAATTAGATGAAACCTATAAAGCTCTTGCGGAAAATGACGCAGAAGAAGTAGTTGACGGTCTTATCGATTTATGTGTTGTTGCCATTGGCACCTTAAACGCATTCGGTGTTGATGAGAATGAAGCATGGGATCGTGTATATATTGCCAATATGAATAAGAACGTAGGTGTTAAAGAAGGTCGACCGAATCCCCTCGGACTTCCTGATCTAGTAAAGCCAGAAGGCTGGACTGCACCATCACACGCAAATAATCATGGCAATATACCATACGCATTAACCGGTAATCATAGCGAGACTTAAAATGTACCAAGTAACAATATTCAATTCAATATATGACAATAAGACCGACAAGGTTCTGACGTTCGATACATGGGTTGAATTTGTTGCTTTACTTAAGACACTATCAAAGCAGCCAGGTTATAAGCCAAAGAAAGATGAAAGAGCCAAAGGTTCATCACTCATCTCTCCAGCAGTTTATGAATCTGGCACAACTCGTTCTATGCACAATGCTACAAGTTGGGCAGGATGGGCTGCACTTGATATTGATGACTATGAAGGTACATTTGATCAGTTGCTACAGAAGTATTCTAAGTACGAATATGTTTGTTATTCCACACCATCATCAAGTGAAGATAAGCCTAAATGCCGTATGGTATTGAATCTTACTCGTGCTGTCGGTAAGGATGAATTCAGGCACTTTTGGTATGCAACTAATATTGAGTTCGGTGAGGAGGCAGATGCACAGACAAAGGATATATCACGTATGTTCTATGTGCCTGCCGACTATCCAGATGCATATAACTTCTTTATTCACAACGATGGAGAAGTATTAGATCCCGCAGTATTAATGGATAAGCACACCTTTGTAGGTGGTCTACAGAGAACTTATGGAGGATCATTCTTTGATCGTCTTCCAGAATCTATGCAAAACGTTATTGTTCAGCATAGAAAAGATTCTTCTGATAACACTAGTTACACATGGTCGTCATATCATAATTGTCCGTTTATATCAAAGAAAATTATTAATGAATATATGTCAATTTCAGAGACTGGCTGGTATCGCAAAATGTATCAGATGATGGTTGCTATAGCATATCGCGCAGTTGCAAAGGGTTATCCAATAACCTCATCTGAGATCACTATATTATGTAAAGAAATCGATCGTGATAGTGGTAATTGGTATGAAAACCGGCCAATAGAACACGAAGCAGATCGAGCAATTGAGTATGTCTATAGGAACGTTTAGTATGGAAGAGTATATTGAGTTATTTAAGAATCCTGTTAAAGTATCAATTAATAAAGTTGAAGACCGTGCTATGTGGATGGCTGAAGGTATTTACGATAATATAAAATCACGAAAAGGTCGTGATTGGAATAAAGTATATTGGGACACACTCGGTGGTGTTGTATGTGAAGAAGGTGTAGCAGCATTGTGTGGTGAATTGAATACTCAAGAGTTTGATGTAACAGATAGATCTACCTATGGGTGGGACGTTATGTCTAAATTTGGCCATAAGATAGAAGTAAAGCGCCATAAAGAAATATGGTATTCTTTTTATCAAACTGCAGTGAATACATTACATAATTCAATTGAAGCCAAAGCCTTTGAATATATTGTGACTGCATCTTATGAGAAGTTTACTGATCATTATCTAGTAAGACCTAGATTGATTATAGATCCTTTGACTTTCCGCTATTACACTCGCAAATCACAATATAGTACAGGTTTATACTATGATCACTATGCAGCCAAAGGTAAGAATCAATGCATAATCTTTTAAAAATAAGTGTGTACATTTGCGTCCGTTTGTGGTATAATAGTACTATCAATTTGTTAACAAGGAAATTTGCATGAAATACGACCAAGGTAAGACTGATCTATCGCTTATGCCACCAGAAGCTCTAACTGAAATCTCTCGCGTATTGATGTTCGGTGCTGAGAAGTACGGTCGCAATAACTGGCGTGATGATGGTAATACCACACCTCATTCACGTACCTACGCGTCTGTTCAACGTCACCTAAATTCATATTGGCAAGGTGAAGACTTTGATCCAGAATCAATGCAACGTCATCTGGCTCATGCAGCCACTCAACTAATTATCCTTATGATGCATACCCATGACGGTCATGCTAATATGGATGATCGCTATCCACCATTCTAGAGGAATAATATAATGAATGTTTCTGACATACGTCAATACTTTATTCAAGAACTAAGCAATGAAAATTTCACTAAAGATAAATCTGGCCAAAAAACCATTGAGCTTATCGGTGCATCCTTTATTGCTGATGAAGAGTCTATCTTCGGTATACCAAGCAAACAGTATATCGATAAAGAGATTGCATGGTATCAATCCGGATCAACTAACGTTAATGACATTTATGGCCCATCCGTCTCGCCTCCAGAAGCATGGCTTGGCGCTGCAGATAAGTATGGCAATATTAATAGTAACTATGGTAAGTTAATCTTTGACAGTGAATATCACAATCAATATAATCATGCTTTAGGTGAGTTATTAAATAATCCTGACAGCCGCCGTGCTACTATGGTTTATACTCGTCCAAGTATATGGCGTGAGTTTAATAAAGGCGGTATGTCAGATTTTATATGCACTAACGCTGTGACATATTATGTTCGTGATGGTAAGATAAATGCAGTTGTTCAAATGCGCTCCAATGATGTTGTCTTCGGATACAAGAATGATTGGGCATGGCAGATGCACGTATTAAAAAGTATGGTTGCGGATTGGAATACAGATAATTTCGCAATGCTACTTGGATCTGTTGAGGTTGGCACTATAACATGGCAGGTACAAAACCTTCATGTTTATTCTAGGCACTTTAACCTTGTCAACTAATAAATGGACTCGCAGGTATATAGACCTTGCAAAATCAGTTTCAGAGTGGTCAAAAGATCCTTCTCGTAAAATAGGTGCAGTTGCTATTGGAGATAAGGGTCAGATCCTAGCACAAGGATTTAATGGCTTCCCTCGTGGAATAAATGATTCAGTAGAACGTTATAATAACCGCGAACTTAAATATAAGTTTGTTGTTCATGCCGAAATGAATGTTATATATAACGCGTCGTATAATGGAGTATCACTCGATGGTGCTGATCTATATGTCTATGGACTACCTATTTGTAGCGACTGCGCAAAAGGTATTGTACAAGTAGGTATAAAGCGTGTTATAATGCCTATGCCAACTGAAATTCCTGAGCAGTGGGTTGAATCTTGGGAATTAAGTAAAACTATGTTTGAAGAAGCTGGAGTAGATTATGTCTTCTGTGATTACGAATCCGATTAGTAATATACCTATCAATATTAAGTCCCATACACACGGATGGGCTCAGGTATGGAAGCATCAGTTAGATGCATCTATTGATCATAAATGCACATCAAAGATTAAACTAGCCGATACTGTTTATATCGACCATGGAGCAAACTTTGGTGGTACACTGAATTTATTTGGTGGTGCAGCACAAGAAGTATATGATCGTATTAATATTGTATTATCATGTAAGAATATTATATCGCTAGATCATGATATGCCTGACTATGGCGTTATGCTAAAGCCTCGTATTGGTGCAAAGACTACCTTTGAGGGTATCACGGAAGAATGGTGTGATGCAGTGAGTAGACGATTATCCACAGTTAAATCCCTAAAGCAAGAAGATCTTAAGACCGATGGTATTACTGTCGGCGATTCACATACGATTGCCTTCGCTGCCCCTGGTGATATGGTTCTACGTAATGATGGTAAGACACTACATGGTGCAATGAAAGCTGGCCTAAAGAATATGTTCAGAGGTGCCGATATAACAGGCAAGCGTATCACATTTTCGTTAGGTTCTATTGACATACGGCATCATATACTAAGGCATGAGGATTTTAATCTAAAGCTCTTTATTGATGAATACGTATCACAGGCAACTGCACTAGATACTGATGTATTCTTTGCTACACCTGTTCCGGTCGAGTTCGAAGATAGACGTATACCTAAGACTGGATTCTATAAGAAGACAGCATTTTATGGTACTGAAAGCGAACGTCGTGATCTAACAAATAGATTCATCGATGAGCTTGATTCAAGATCGAATGGTAAAGTAATTATGCCTCCCTCTGATTGGTACACTATGGATTCTAAAGCATACGCTAATACATTTATGGAGCACGGATCTTCTTTCCATATTGCTCCACCATTTTATAGACATAATGATTGGGGAGTAAGTTCTTTTGGCTCATAATAACCACGTAACTGACGGATTCAATAAAGATGTTTCACCTTTATACGGTATGTCAGATGCGTTAGAATACTATTTAGATCTAGCAAAGGATTGGGAAGATCCAAACCCACCGCCACGAGTTACCATACATGAAGGTATTAGAGTAGTTCGTGACGATGATCTTGTGGGTAGTAAGGTACGAGGAGGTGATTGTCTTATATCGACACTACCTGAGAACATTGACACTATCGTCTATGTACAACCACGTACTGGTCTGGCTGGTGTATCGCTTCTTGATGTGGCAAAACGTCATGGTAAGAAGGTTAAACTATTCATGCCTTCCTCAAAGCGAATCTCGGTACATCAAGCTTGTTGCATTGAGCGTGGATGTGACTATGACTTCTATCGTATTGCTGCAATGCCTAACTTAAATCTTATTGCAAAGAAATGGGCAGATCAGAATCCTAATGCATTCTTCGTTCCTCTTGGATTAAAGCATGAATTAGTTACTGCTGGTTTCGTTAAGGTTGCATCCAAAATAAAAGAACCAGACGAAGTCTATCTTGCCACATCAACAGGTGTACTCACAAGGGCACTTCAAATAGCTTGGCCTAACGCAAAATTTACTTCTGTTTGTGTATCACGCAATATGAAGGCTGGCGAATTAGGTGTAGCAGAACCTATATCAGAACCACTTGCATTCCAAGCTCCTGAGAAGACACACAACCTTCCACCATTTCCTAATATTGCAACATACGATGGCAAGGTCTGGAAGTATATACCTAAGAACAGCGATAAAGATATTCTATTCTGGAACGTCGGCGGAGAGCCTGAATTACTAGATGATTCTATATACGATAATATTAACTCATACAGGGATTGGACAAAAAATGAAACAGCCATGGCTTAACGAAGAAGCATTAGACGTATTTTCTAAATATTATTATCCTAGAGCCAAATGGTTACAGGATAATGTTAACTGGGGCGATTCTAATTATTTTTGTGATGAGGCTGATATAGCAGTTAACGATCCTCTCATGCAGACTATAGACATCTATGATTGTTACACGCGTAATGCTGCTGGATTCTCTAATGTGCCACAAGACTTATGGTTCGGTTCTAAGACTCCTAAGTCTCGTTGGCATAATGAATCACGTAGAGAATTAAATGCATCTAACGATAGTATTGATTGGGATATGAAAACCTGGCTATATGTGTTTCTATGCCATCGCTGTTTTGGCTCTGGTGCATCATTTGAGAATGATCATGGGTATCGTAATAATATAGTTCAGCATTGGGGTAAGTTTAAAAACATTGAAGAGATGGCAGCAAACATGGTTGACATTAAGTCACGCGGTATACCAATGTTTACCTCTATTGGTAACCAACCACCAGCTCCAAAGAAAGGCACAAGTAACGTCGACTTTATGTCATTAGAACTTCCATCACTCATTGAACGTTTTCATTCATGGTTAATATTAGAAACTCGTGGGCATAAAGACATAGTAGACTATCTTAATGCATATAACGCTGAAGTAGGTCATAGGAAGTTTAACTTTGTATATGCAGCATTCTCAATGGATTGCTCTGATTATTATCCTGAATATGTTGATGTTAATTCACATACGTACCTAGGTAATAACGCAGTACGATGCATGAAACGACTCTCAACAGGATGGAAGCCAGATGACTTTATGGACATACTGGTTGAACGTACAGGTGGTAAGGCAAAAGATCTAGAGGATGTTATGTGTGATTTTGTTAGATTTGGTCAGAATTATGTACCACGTGGTAATGGAACATTCGATCATGTACCATCTTCTTTATCAAATGCCTCAGGTTGGGTGTCTGGATGGGATCAAAGGCAAGGATCACCGCCAGAAAAAGGTTTACAATTGGACTCATTCATGTTATAATATGGGTATCAATAAAAAAACTGAAGCAAAAATAATGATAATATGTATGTACATTAGCCTCAAAACAGTGTATAATAGGTCTTATCAATCGAATTACTAGGAGTATTATATTATGTCAATAATGAATAAATTGAAAAAGAACTCAAGGCTAAAGCATACTGCTGTCCTATCTGAGTCAATCTTTTTCTCTGAGAAGGACATCATTCAAACCGATGTTCCTATGATTAACGTAGCACTATCTGGAAGTTTAGATGGCGGATTGGTTCCAGGCCTTACAGTCTTGGCAGGTCCATCTAAACATTTTAAGACAAGCTTTGCACTGAAAATGGCAGCAGCCTATCTTAATAAGTATCCTGAGGCTGTAATGTTGTTCTATGATTCAGAATTCGGCTCACCACAATCATACTTTGAAGCCTTTGGTATTGACACATCGCGTGTATTGCATACACCTGTTGCCAACGTCGAAGAATTAAAGTTTGATATGGTCAATCAATTAGAAGAAATTACACGTGACGATAAAGTTATTATTGTAATAGATTCTATTGGTAACCTTGCAAGTAAGAAAGAATTAGATGATGCATTAAATGAAAAGTCTGTTGCAGATATGACCCGAGCAAAAGCTCTTAAGGGTTTATTCCGTATGACCACACCATTCCTTGCAATGAAGAATATTCCTTTACTTGCAGTCAATCACACCTACCAAGAGATTGGTTTGTTTCCAAAAGCAATTGTATCAGGTGGCACTGGTATCTACTACTCAGCGGATAATATATGGATTATCGGTCGTCGTCAAACTAAGACAGGCACTGAGGTGACTGGATATGACTTTGTTGTTAATATCGAGAAGTCACGATTCGTTAAAGAGAAGTCAAAGATTCCTATCTCAGTATCATGGGAAGGCGGTATTGAAAAATACTCAGGATTACTTGATGTTGCTCTTGCTGGTGGTTATGTTATTAAACCTAAGAATGGCTGGTATGCATTAGTTGATAAGTCTACCGGTGAAGTTGTTGGTGTCAATCGACGTGCTAAAGATACTGCATGTGCAGAATTCTGGGATCCAATCTTTAAGGATACAGACTTTGGCGAATTCATTAAGAACCAATACTCAGTTGATCGTAAAGCTGAACTAGGTGAAGACTTCCTTGATGCTGTACCGGAGATTGAATATAATGATGAGTGATCCAGATCTAATCGCAGTAGGCATTGCTAAGACATTTATTGTTGGAGTATTTGTTATGGGAATGATTAGTCTTGTACAGGAGATGATTTTATGATGAAGTATGAGCTAGTCGATGATAAGAATGACGATGAGCATTTTGCAGTTCGTATTACTGAAGGTATGTATGCAGATACTGTATATCGTTATAATGAAATTAAAGTGACTGAAAATGACGATGATTTTGCCACCTTAAAGTTTGATTATAATATTACGGAGGGTAATACAGAGCTCCATGGAGATAAAGAATTCGAACAAGAGTTAGGAAAGATTCTACACGAAGTCTTAATTGAAGCAATTGATTATAAAGCAGAAAGTGCAAGTGATAAAGGGAAAAATACCTAAATGAATCCAGATATTCAGTCATTGATATTACGTAACCTTATTAGTAATGATGTTTATATGCGTAAGGTTATTCCTTTCCTTAAACGTGAATACTTCGAGGGTCCATTCAAGACTGTGTTCAATGAGATTATATCGTTTGTGGGTAAGTATAACAACTTGCCTACATTCGAGTCATTGTCTATTGAAATGCAAAACTCAGATATATCAGATCAGCAATTGACTGAATCTGGTAAGGTATTATCCAATATCACTTCAGTAGAGAAAGATGCCGACGTCGATTGGCTTCTAGAGAGTACTGAAAAGTGGTGCCAAGACCGTTCTATATACTTAGCTATTATAGAATCTATTTCAATCATTGATGGTAAGCATGAGAATCTTAGTAAGGATGCATTGCCAGACTTATTGCAGAAAGCTTTAGCTGTCGGATTCGATACTAATATCGGTCACGATTACTTCGGTGCTGTCGATGATCGTTATGAATTTTATCATACTACGGAAGAACGTATGCCATTTGACTTAGAGAAGTTTAACTCTATTACAAAAGGTGGTCTACCAAAGAAATCATTATCTGTTGTAATGGCGGGTACTGGTACAGGTAAGTCGTTATTTATGTGTCATGTTGCCGCTGCTGCATTAAGTGCAGGACAAAACGTTCTATATATTACTATGGAAATGTCAGAGGAACGTATCGCAGAACGTATTGATGCTAACCTAATGAATGTGCCTATTGATAAAATCGAAACATTGTCAAAAGAATCATTCACAAATAAGATGACTAATATCTCTAAGAAGACTGATGGTAATCTTATTATTAAAGAGTATCCTACTGGTTCTGCTCACGCAGGTCACTTTAGGGCACTTATTGCTGAATTAAGCTTAAAGAAAAAGTTTAAGCCAGATATTATTATGATTGACTACATCAACATTTGTTCATCCTCACGGATTAAGAACGGATTGGGTGGAAGTGTTAATACATACTCATTAATCAAATCAATCGCAGAAGAATTACGTGGTTTATCTGTTGAGAATAACGTACCAATATTGACTGCAACACAGACAACAAGAAGTGGTTTCTCTAATACTGACATTGGTCTAGAGGATACTTCAGAGTCGTTTGGCCTACCAGCTACGGCTGATTTAATGTTTGCCTTAGTAAGTAATGAGGAATTGCAATCATTGAATCAAGTAATGGTAAAGCAGTTAAAGAATCGTTATTCAGATATAAATGATAACAAACGTTTTATCCTCGGTATAGATAGAGCTAAGATGAAGTTATATGATGTTGAAGAATCTGCACAAGGTTTGATGAGTGGAGAAACCCCAATGCCGAATAGTTCAAGTAATGCTTTCGGTAAAAGAGAAAACAATTTTGAAGGATTTAAGCAATGATGAAGTACAATGAAGATATAATATTAGCTGAAGTAGAGGAATATATAGAGTCAACCTATTCTTCTCACTATGCTAAAGGAGATTCTCTACAGACACTTGATGTCTATAAAGCATTAGGATCTGCACAAACCACTTGTAGGGATACCGCTATCAAGTATCTTATGCGATATGGCGAGAAGGATGGGTTTAATCGTAAGGATATGATTAAAGCAATACACTATATTGTGCTTATCCTTGGTATAAACGATAAAGATAAGGATGATATAAATAATATCAATCCAAACAAAGGCAATAATAATGAATTTAATACCCGACGTTGAACCAATTGAATCTGCAAAAAAATGTACTAAAGTAAAAGCTACTTTAGATGAAATGTTCACTTGTATTGAAGAGATCCGACTTGAATTGAAAGAATTTAGAAAAGTATATAATGACGCAAAGGATGTATCAGTTAATGACCGCTAGTTTAATATCGTATTCACAGCCACCAGCAGAAAGCACAATAACACTTAATAGCGAATCAGATAATGAAATCTTAACTAATTTAATTTCATTCTGTGCTAGAGTATCAGCTCCAGACAATCAAGACGATTATGCATCTGGCCAAAAGTTAATTAATTATTTAGTTAAACACCAGCATTGGAGTCCTCTTGAAATGGTCTCTGCATGTATTGGTGTTGAAACGACAAGGGATATTGCCAGGCAATTTCTTAGACATCGTTCATTCTCGTTTCAAGAGTATTCGCAACGATACGCAGATCCCACTAAAGATCTAGAGTTCGTCTTGCGTGAAGCACGTTTGCAAGATCCGGTCAATCGTCAGAATTCGATTGAATGTGGTCCTGACCAGGAATTTCTACTAAAGCAGTGGGAGCGTCGTCAGCAGGCAGTTATTGATCTGGCTGAAGAATCATATCGTTGGGCAGTGTCGAAAGGCATTGCTAAAGAATGTGCGAGGGTTGTGTTGCCTGAAGGTAATACTATTTCACGTGTATATGTCAACGGTACTATCCGATCGTGGGTTCATTATGTTGATCTACGTTCATCTAACGGAACACAGAAAGAACACATGCAAATTGCTCGAGCTTGCTCTACAGCATTAATGTCAATCTTTCCTAACATAGAGAAATATACACATGATTAAATATAACGAAATGCCGTCAATGAGACCTGTACCTATTGCAACAAAGGACAAAGGTTTTATTGGAGCAATATTGATGTGGTTATTGGCTACCCGCCAATGGACGATTGCTGAAGATTGGAAATATGAAATCGATGGTACTAAATATGTTATTCCCGCCGGATTCACCTTCGATGGTGCGTCTATTCCAAAGTTCTTTTGGAAATACCTATCTCCAACTGGTGTGCTGTTAATGCCAGGTCTGGTGCATGATTGGATCTATAAGACCCAAAGTCTAAAACGAGTAGATGGAAACGACTCACTCACATTCACGTTGGACCAGAAGCAATGCGACGAAATCTTTAGAGATTTAGCCATTGAAATTAACGGATTTAAGGTAATAAACAATATTGCCTATTACATATTACGCGTCTTTGGTCGCTTTGCTTGGAATGCTCACCGTAAAAACGATTAGAGTTTTTTTAAAATAAGTGAAATAAAGTGTGTACAATAAACCCCTCTTATGATATAATAGTTGTATAACATTTAGGGGTTTTTTTATGCTTCACGTTTATATGAAAGATAGCAGTTTGTTGTATCATACTTCCGAGTTCGCTCAAGAAGTAGTTAGGTTGTTATGTATTGAAGACTTGGATATTGAAATAACTTTTGATGATGAAATAACTGACCATGGTTATTGTTATATTGACATAATAGGTAAGCATAGTAATATTGACATTGTTATTAGTGAAAACATTAATAGAACTGAGCAGTTAATTACTATAGCACACGAGTTAGTCCACGCATGTCAGTTCAAATTAGGTTTTGAGCTTAATGAAGGAGTAGCTTATTTTATCGAAGAATCACTATACTTAGAGGCCTTAGTAAATACATATGAATAAATTAATAGTAGTACTAGCATTTATGCTATCACCTGTTGTCCACGCAAACACAATTTATGACTTTACTGAGATGGAAGAAGATGATATTCAGTGTCTTGCCGAGAATATTTATTTCGAATCACGCAATCAAGGCAAGTTAGGTAAGATTGCAGTTGCATTAGTTACATTGAATAGAGTCGAGCACGCCCGCTGGCCTAATAATGTATGCGACGTTGTCAAGCAAGCTAAAAAGTGGGGCGGTATTATAATTCGTCATAAATGCCAATTCTCTTGGTACTGTGATGGCCTATCTGATAAGATCCGTGATATGAGTGCGTTTATAGATGCACGTCGTGCTGCTATTGAGGGCATTCTATGGCATGAAGCTGGCCACGACTTTGTAGATGGTGCAACACATTATCATACTACTAAGGTTAATCCATACTGGAATGCTGGTCTAGACTATATCACTACGATAGATGATCACATATTCTATAAGTAATATTTTATATAAATAGATTAAAAGTATCTTAAGGATTGACACAATGAGAACGTTTGAAAATATGTTATTCGAATTAACCGGTTGGGCCTCAATGACAAAAAGTCAATGGTTCAAGTATGGAAATGATAGACTAGACGTATTAAGGCAAGCTATCGTTGACGGTGATCCATTGACACTGACAAGCGGTGAAGATGTTATGATTGCCGGTAGCACCGCGAATCTTAATATTATAGATGATTATACTAAGTTAGGTGACGAAGCTCCTGCTACTTTTACTCTGAAGTTGAAGAAAAAGGGTGAAGTAGTTTCTAATGAGCTAGGCAAATCACCTATTTTTGGTGGTAAAGGTAAGGGTGGCGGAGCGACTGGTATCACTGCTAATGGTGAATCATTGCAATGTTTATTCTTAGCTGCTATGTTAGGCGAAGGAACAGATAACGACTTCTCACATTTTACTCCTGCATTGCTAGAATCTTACTATAAGAAGATCGATGTAGATGTGGAAATTGGAGATATTATGGCATCCGGCGATGCATGGTTCTTCTCTGCATACGTTACTGCACGTTATTTAATCCGCAAGCAATATGTGACAGCAGCTCATACATTACATCGTGGCTCACCTACAATGAAGGCAATATACACCGCAAAGCGTGTTGCATTTAAGAACTCAGGTCAACCAGTATTGAATGACGACAAGTGGAACCCAGGTGATATTTGGGCAGTAAAGAAAGGTGCTGATATAAGCAAACTTCTTGACACTACCACTGTTGATACACTCAATGCTGATATTTTAAAAGCATATGACAATAAAACTATCGTTGGAATATCGCTTAAGCAAATTGCTTCACTTGATAAGAAAGCGAAATCCACAGAATATAATCGAGACGATAGTATTCTAGACAAACATAAATTTACTAGAGTACGACTTAAGAGTGACGGAAAGAATTCTACCGTATGGTCACTAAAAGGTGGTATTATCATATTTGATGGTAGTACTAAAATGGACTTTAGAGCACCATCTGCAATGGGTGCAATTAACGTTGAAATCATTGGTAAGGGTGCACGAGGCGGTCGAGCTGGTTACGGCCAAATAACTTATGCTGCCAAAGCTCATATGAAGCTTGACTTACCCTCTAATGCTACCATTAAAAGCGAAGCTCAGAAGCTACTTGGCGGTAAAAGTCGGTCAGCTGCAAATAAATTCTATACAATGACAAAGGTTGTTGAAAAGGACATGATGTCTAAAGCCGACTTTATGGAAGAATTAAAAACTACTACGATAGACCGAATCCATGCTAACTTGGCTGCAGCCTACCTTGCGCATGGGTTATTAAAGTCTACATCAAAACAGAGGAATGACTTTGTCACTCACATGGTAAATTACGCAGCATCTAAAACAAACGACTCATCCATCTATATTAAAATTTCGGCTTAAGGAATACAATGAACGATTTTAAAAGTTATATTACTGAGGCATCTGCCAAAAATACGCACATGACTCACATTGAAGATCTTGTGTTAGATGGTGGAGTAAAAGGTGCTAGAGATGCAATACTTGCATTACGTTCACTAAGGGATATGTTGGCTGGCCACGCTAAAGGCAAGACTGATGTAACGGTTAAATGGGATGGTGCTCCTGCAGTATTTGCTGGTATTAATCCTGAGAATGGTAAGTTTTTTGTAGGTTCTAAGTCCGTATTCAATGCAAACCCTAAGCTTAATTATACAGAAGAAGACGTTGATGCGAATCACGGTGGTGGTCTTGCTGTTAAGTTAAAGATGGCTCTTGCTGAACTTCCTAAGCTAGGTATTCAAGGTGTTATCCAAGGTGACATTATGTACACCGAAGGTGATCTAAAGAAAGCTGTGATTGACGGTGAAAAGTATATCACAATGCACCCAAACACTATTGCCTATGCAGTTCCTTCAGGTTCTGACCTAGAAAAGACTATATCTAAGGCAAAGATCGGCGTGGTATGGCATACTACATATACAGGTACATCATTACAAGATATGAAGGCGTCATTTGGTGTTGATGTATCAAGATTAAAGACTGTTCCTTCAGTATGGAGTATCTCTGCGGATCTACCAGATATGTCAGGTGTTGCAACGTTTACTGCAAAAGAGACTAAACTATTGACTTCACACTTATCGAATGCTGGTAAGTTATTTAAGCAGATCGCTGCATCTACGCTAAAAGAGATCGAGGGTAATAGAGAATTAAATATGTTGCTGAATACCTTTAATAACACTAAGGTACGTTCAGGCAAGCGTGTTACCAATACAACTAAACATGTTGCTGAACTCATTGTTTGGGTCGGCGAGCGCTATCAGAAAGAGATTGATAAGCGTAAATCAGAGAAAGGTAAAACATCACAGACTAAAGCTCGCGATGAAATACTTTCTTTCTTCTCAAAAGAAAACAAAGCAAGCCTTAAATTAATCTTTGATCTACAGAACTATATAGTAGAAGCTAAGCACATGCTCATTGATAAGCTGGCAGAGGTTGGTGGTATATCAACGTTTGTTCAAACTGCGGACGGTTTTAAGGTAACAAGTCCTGAAGGATTCGTTGCCATCGATCATCTATCAGGTTCTGCGGTGAAGCTAGTAGATAGAATGGAGTTCTCAAAGAACAACTTTGATCCGGCAGTGATTAAAGGCTGGCAAACTGCAACTCGCAATTAGTATAAATAAGAACACGAACTATAAATGTAAATGGGATTAAATACTTATGAACACCTTTGATGAGTATGTTATTGAGAGTTTAGATGAAGCAGCTACAATGCAGCAGAGGCTAAAAATGAAGCAAGCCTTTAAAAAGAACAAAGGTAAAATTGCTCTTGGTAGAAAGAAGGCTGCTAAAAAATTAGCTTCTAAAGAAACACTTTTAAAGCGTGCAACTAAACAAGCACGTGATGCCATAGTTAAAAAATTGACTAAAGGTAAGGGAAAGGGAGAATTATCATTTGCACAGCGCGCGTCGATTGAAAAGAAAGTAGACAAGAAGAAAGCGGCTATCGCCAAGATCGCTAAGAAAAAATTGCCTGATGTCAAGAAGGCAGATAAAGCGAAATTGAAGAAGAACAAGGAAAAGAGTTAAATGAATAATTTTAAATCATTCCATGACTACCTAACAGAAGCCGCAAACGGCGTAGTATTCACATTTGGTAGGTTTAATCCACCAACAGTTGGACATGAAAAGCTATTAGAAGTATTAGCTAAGTCAGCTAAAGGCGGCGATGTATATCGTGTGTACGCATCTCAATCCCAGGATAAGAAAAAGAACCCTCTTGGATATAATGACAAAGTTAAGTTTATGCGTAAAATGTTTCCTAAACATGCGCGTAGCATTATCAACGATAAAGGTGTTAAGACTGCGCTTGATGTCCTTGTAAAGTTATATGCCGATGGCTTTACGCAGGTCTCAATGGTTGTCGGATCAGACCGTGTTAATGAATTTGATGCCCTTGCCAATAAATACAACGGTGTAGATGCACGGCACGGTTTCTATAACTTTGAAGGTGGTGTTAATATCATCTCTGCTGGAGAACGTGATCCAGATTCAGAGGGTGTAAGCGGTATGTCTGCATCTAAGATGAGAGCTGCTGCAGAAGGTAACGACTTTGAACTATTTAAGAAAGGTCTACCAAAATCATTTAAAGATGGACAAAAACTATTCAACGCAGTACGTTCTGGTATGGATCTTAAAGAATCCTATACATATAGGAAGCACATACAATTAGAATCAGTATCAACTATTAGAGAAGACTATATTAATGGTGATTTATTCGATGTTGGTGATCTAGTAGTTGTTAAAGAATCCGATGAGGTAGGCACAGTGTCCCACTTAGGAACCAATTACGTTATACTAAAAACTACCGATGGAAAATCGCTTCGGAAGTGGATAGACAACGTAGAAAAAATCTCGTGAGCGAACAGTCAGTGGCTGATGCGGCCCACAAAAGATTAGATCGCATTGAAGAGAAGATAGATAAATTAACTGGTTTCATGGTTGGTATTGCCAGGCTAGAAGAAAAACAAACGTCCATCGCAAATGAGGTTCAATATATCTTGAAGCGTATGGAATATACTGAAAATAAGGTGGACTCTATTGATGATAGAGCCCGTTCAAACGAAGTTAAGGTAGTTATTATATCAAGAGTTTTCTGGGCTATCATAGTATCATTAGTGATTGTTGGAATAACTATGACTGGCCTACCATCGCCAAGTCAATAAAATTAAATTTAGGAGTACACGTTAGTGAAAACATTTAAGCAAGTAATTAAGATGAATGAAGGTGCAGATAGCGACACCGAGGGCGATGGCGCTGAGTATAAAGCATTCTTCGCAAAAGCATTAAAGAAATTTGGTGTATCTAGTCCAGGCGAACTTAAAGGTGACGACGAGAAGAAATTCTACGACTATATCGATGCTAATTGGAAAGCTGATGATGAAAAACCTGAATCTTACATGATTAAGGCCTCTAAGAAAAAAAAAATAGTTGCTGAAAAGTCTGCAGTTCAAAGCTCATGGGATATGACTGAACAATCTTTAACCAGTATGTCTAAATTGTTGTCTCCTAAAGGTATGCTGGCTCGTACTATTTCAGCTGAATCAGGCAATAACGTCATTAAAGAATTCACTGTAATGACT
>TARA_B110000238_G_scaffold53661_1_pt1 | contig 22396 bp, 22 predicted proteins | sample TARA_B110000238 | Tara Oceans TARA_B110000238 (sample SAMEA4397569) | marine metagenome | biome: Polar Biome; feature: [SRF] surface water layer (ENVO:00010504); material: water (ENVO:00002006), including particulate matter (ENVO:01000060) such as... | depth 5 m | reverse complement strand
TTCGGGTCGCCGTTTGTCGGCCTCAAGATGGGGCTGGGATGGATGATGGATGTGGCGCTGCACCCCGACTACGCTACAAATGGTTGGATCTACCTGCAGTACGGCGATCGTTGCAGCACCTGTGAGATGAAGCACCAAGGGGTTTCAATGAACAAACTGGTTCGCGGGCGCATCGTGTACGACCAGTGGGTGGATGAAGAGACCATCTGGCAGGCAGATAGAAATGCGTATACGAAGTCATCGGATATGGGTGCCGGCGGCCGCATTGCATTTGATGACAAAGGGCACGTGTTCATCAGTGTGGGCATAAAGGGGCCGACAAATTATGCCGGTGTCCAGGATCTGGCAATGCCTTGGGGCAAGATCCACCGGATGACTGACGATGGTAGTGTGCCGCCGGACAACCCGTTCGTAGATACACCGGGCGCACTGGGTTCTATCTGGACCTATGGGCACCGTAGCCCGCAGGGCCTGGAGTACAACTACCAGACAGGACAGCTCTGGGGTACCGAAATGGGACCAAGGGGTGGCGACGAGGTTAACCTGCTACTGACTGGGCGCAACTACGGATGGCCGTTGGTATCTAAGGGTTTAAATTACGATGGCTCTGCAGTTGATCATGGCAAACTACTGGGATTATCAAGCGACACCATGGACATTGTACAGCCTATAGTGGATCTGACACCCTCGCCCGCCGTGTCCAGCTTCATCATCTATACAGGTAATGCATTCCCGGGTTGGCAACAGCACATGATTGTTGGATCTCTAAAGGCCACATCACTCTACCGAATAATTGTGGAAAATGGTGCTCTAGTCCACCAGGAAACGCTGATTCATGGGCTTGCGAGGATCAAGGATATAGAGGCAGATGCGAAAGGCTTGATCTACCTGTTACTTGAACATGCCGACGGTAGTCTAATTGTTCGGATGGTACCTGAATAAAAAAAGAAGAACGCAATGGATAATGAAAAACAAGAGCAACTCAACCCCTGGTTATCGATCTGGTCTGAACCTCGCGCCACTATACAACAGGTAGTCGATGGCGATACGAATATGATGGTGCTGATTCTGGCGCCACTGGCCGGAATCGCCTCGGCACTTACCCGCAATAGCGGATTAGCATACAGCGGACTTGAGAATCTTCTTGGCCTCGTTGTGGCTGGCTGCATCGGTGGTTATCTATTTGTGTTCCTGGGCGCATATCTGCTTCGATGGACCGGCTACTGGCTGGGCGGTACGGCGTCGCTCAGTTCAATTCGAGCGGCGAGTGTCTGGTCCTCAATTCCCGCGATTACCTCTGCCGTACTACTGCTTTTGCTCTGGGTCGTACTCAGTCAGCTCAGCGGACCCGTTGCGGGCATGGAGGTCGCTGTTGGGCTAATGATATTGACATTGGGCATCTGGTCTTTTGTCCTCAACTGCAATTGCCTTGGGCAGGTCCAAGGATTTTCTGCATGGAAGGGGCTTGCGAACATGATGCTATCGTTTACGGTAGTTCTGGTGCCGATTCTAGTGATCTGGGCTGTGGTGGCGGCGCTGAGTAGCTGACTAATGGCTTCAAAGTGAGAAAGTAATGTGGCGCGGGAGAGCCCTCAAGAACGGGTTCAATCTCACCCGCCATTTTCATCCTGACGAGCTTGTTCCCGTCCGCGACTTTGCACGCCGCTCCGGCGACCCGCTACTATTTCAGGTGGTGGGCTCGAGTGAACCCGGTTGAATTCTTTTTCATACACCATGGCATCACCTAACGACAGGTCATAACCCCGATCTATCATGCGCTTGTACGCCAACATGGATTCGGGAACGCAGGACAGGATGTCCTGGGCGATTGAAACGGCCGTGGGCATGAGTTCGTCCTGGGCGACAACGTGGTTCACCAGGCCCCATTCATAGGCCTGTTGTGCCGACACAAAGTTACCAGTCAAAGACATCTCTTTGGCACGATAAAGGCCGATGACGCGGGACAAACGCTGGGACAGGCCCCATCCCGCGACCAGGCCAACCCGGGCGTGGGTGTCAGCAAATTTTGTATTCGGGGTTGCCAGCAGTATGTCACAGGACAATGAGATTTCGAGTCCACCGGTTACCGCTGGACCATTGATGGCCCCAATCACAGGTTGTTGCAGCGAGCGCAATAGCGTTGCCGGGTCGGTCACCGGTTTTTCGTGCGCTCGAAAGTCAGCATCACCCATTTCTTTGAGATCCAGTCCTGCGCAGAATGCCCTGCCTGCACCAGTCAGGATGACTACACCTATACTGCTGTCTAAACGGATATCATCGATGGCGTCTCGAAACAATCTGCGCATTTCAAGCGACAGGGCGTTCATTCGTTCGGGACGATTTAATGTGATGGTGGCGATGCGGTCAGATTTTTCTACCAGCAATACAGATTCCGTCATGGTGTCTTCTCAGACAGCAGCGTTCAGGTACCTGACAGCAGGCAGATCGAAGTGAGAAAATGAATCTGAAAGGGCACCCGCGCCGAAGCAGGTAATGGCTTCGGACGAACAGGCGCCCAATCGACTACATCTCGACTTGCAAAAGTTCCAGGAAGGCTTTCTTCTGGGCCTCGGTCATCTCATCGAAAATCGGCACACGCATTTTCGTAACCGGGAAGTCTGCAAACTCCGGAGAAGCAATCTGCATGGCAGCGGCAATATTGTGCAACCCGTTGCCTTCCTCTTTGCCATCCATCAGCGGCCCTCCAATTTCATCTGGCCAGTAGATTTTCGGCCCTTTGACTCCGGTTGACAGAGGGTTAGGCCTACCCAGGTAGGCTTCGATTGACTTGTACATCACGGCCTCGTCAGCAGAGCGTTGGCGCTGACCTTCCGTGCCATAGAAGGCCCCGGATTGGTTACAAAGCGCCGCCCAGCGAGCGCTGATGTGAAAACCATTTACCGCCCGCGCCTCATCCGGACAACCATCACCCCCGCTGATCTTTCCATCCTTGACCAGAATATAGTAGCCCGCCTGTTCTCGGCCGCCTTCCAGAAGCCTGGCGGGCGGATACAGGTAATGTTCGGTAAACGCCCAGTCGAGGCCCTCCGGCAAGTTGGCAGCCTCCAGTATCTTGACGGAGGCTGCAGCACATGCCTCTCCCCACGCCTTTGAACCAAACTCACCTTCTTTTTTCAATTTTGTCATGTCTATTACGTACATAATCCTCTCTCCATTTTTAGTTAACGATAGCCTTCTGCCGAAAAAGTAGTCCACGGTTCTTTTCTGCCCACGCCAAAACCGCTGACCATGCCTTCTTTGAGCCATGCGCGAAAATCCGGATACTCGTCCAGCGTTTGTACTTCGTCCATTGCTTGCTGCCAGCGACTTTGATCATAAGCAACCTGACAGTGCCGGTACACGCCGTCTTCGAATACACCGTAGCATGCGAGCTGATGACCGCAGCGCGGCTGACCAATGCTGCCGGGATTGATAAACGTCTGACCACCTATGATGCGGGTAAACTGCACATGCGAATGCCCAAACAGGACAAATGGCGCGTCACTGCCCTGCGCCAGTTTTTGTAGATGCTCGTCCGGCGAATTGGGCAAAGCATGCCTTGGCCCGTCAGGCACCAGACCGTGGTGCAGATGCATAAGCAGGCCATCCTCTTCGTAGTCTCCAGCCGGGAGCAAATTCTGCAGGAACGCGTATCCCGCCGGGTCGAAGGTGTCCACAACCCAGTCGTAAAAGGCGAGCCATTGCTCTGGGTAGTTCGCGAAGTGAGCAGGTTCGAGCATTTCAGTATCGTGGTTACCGGCTATCCAGGTACCCGGAGCAAGACTTTTGAGCAAGTTCATTACCGCGTTCGCTTGTGGTCCCGGCAGCACCGCGTCGCCAAGAAACACCGTCCTGTCGGCGTCCTGTTCGTTCTCGAGGACCGCCCGCAGGGCATCCGCGTTTCCGTGGATATCGGCGATGACCAGAACTTTCAACGTATGCCTCCGTCGCTTTGCATTTGCATAAAAAACTCGTTGATAGCCCCAGGCTACTCTTCTTCGAAGGCCAGGGGGCGAACCCAGGTCGCGTCCATCTTCTCCACGTTCAATGGCACGCCGTAGTAGAACGCGCGTTCCTTAGTCAACTGCTCGATGTTACACAGCGGATAGGCGATCGGAATATTGTTGCCCAGCATGTTGCGATGGGTTGGTGAGTTATGGGGGTCATCAGCCTGATATGCACTTTCCCACTGTATGCCGGGATAGCCCACAGCCAGCAACTTTATCTTTTTTTCCAACGCAAGGAACAAGCTGGTTTCGGAAGGCAACCAGGGTTGTTCCATGCCACGGAAAGGGCTGTTTATCAGCAATATATCGCCTTCCTGTACTCTCTCAAAGTGTTCAGGAAGGAGTGCCTGTCCGCGGATACAAGCCTCACCTTCTTTGGCTGGTACCGAAAATGCGTAGTTGTCAGGCGTGGTCTCAATGGGTGCAAGCTCCGTGAAGTTGAAGACCGCCGCTTCACCAAAGAAAGTATCTACAGGGTACTCCCACAAACCTTTCATATCGCTCGGCAATCCATCCCACAGATCTATGTGGCCCTTGCCGGCCTCGGTATGTGCGCCGTGATGGCCACTGTGCCTACCGATCGGCCAGAATGGGTCGCCGTATCTTGCCCCCAGCAGGGTGTAGAGCGTGCGATCGTATTCCGCAACGCCTTCCTCCAGGATCCAGGGCAATCCGTAAGGATCCTTGGTGCCTTCCTCTGTGGTCCCGTCCAGACGTGTGATTCGAGCCTTCAAACGGGGACTAAGCTCTACAACTCTATGGCCTTTCATGCTGATCATAATTTTCTCCGGGATGATGCCAGTCAGGTCTACACAATATCAGGTCACCTTGATTATCGTCCAAGTTGAACCGCCAGACTTCACCCAGTTTTCTTTATCAGACCCAGACCGGCCTTCGGGCTGAGCTGTAGTGATTGGGATGACTATCCCGATTCTCGCAAAAATTTGGAGTTCACCCGTTTTTCGGTTTCCGAGCCAGCAGAAAAACAGCTCGAGGGCACCAAGATAATCTTCCAACCCCTTGTTTTAATTGCTCTTTGGTGCCACTGAGACATTCCTGGGGAACCCGATCAAAACGAGTTTTTTACCTATTGTTTGTAATTGGCCCCAGGAGTATGTTCGAACTATCTACTACCAACTGGTTACGAGGAAAAGGCTATGAAAAAGCTCTTCACCCAGGATCGTGGCTTTGAAAACCGGATTGACACCCTGACTGTGGGTCTGGGTAAGGTCAGGGCAAGATTTGTAAAGGACGCCACAACGGGCATCCGCCAAGCGAGGTCCTTACGCCTCAGCAAAATCGGGGAAGCCCTTAACGAAAAAATTGCCCTGCATGCAACCCATAAACGGCTCAGTCGAAATCTTGCCGACGATCGTATCGGTCAGATCGTGATGGAGAGAATACTTGCACGCGGTGCCGAAACGATAACCGAGGACACACGCATCGTGCTGGATCAGTTTCAGATCGAGAAGCGCTTCGCTAGAAAGATGGAGTTTATTGAAGATATCGACGCTGAGGACTCGCATTGCATGGGCTACCGTATGTGTGAAGCGATCTCCAGCAATATCGGAAGTGACACCTACCGGCCACTGACATTTGCACTTTGGTCCCGGAACGCACCGGGATACCAGAGCGACGCCCACGAGATCATCTCCCTCATCAAGAATGTTCAGAAGGTTGCAGCGGACAAGGGGACTTTTATCCTCAACGCGAGACTCGGTGATGACGATGATGTCCTGGGCTTCCTCTCCACGGGGTCCATCACAAATTTCATCACCCGCCTTCATGATGAACGGCAACTCATGTACCGGCAACATACACAGCCGGCAAGCGAACTGGTACAAGAACGCGATCTGCGATACAGCTGTTCTGTCTTCAAATACAACGATGATCGGGAAAAACAGTATTGCCTGCAGTATGGCTTCGTGCCCGTGAGGCTGCCTCAGGCGCCAGATCGACCATTATCCCTGGTCGTGGTCCGTTGTGACAGCTACGAGGCCGACTCTCGCGGCACAGTCTTCTATTACCTGCTAACCAGCCTTCCCATGCGGCGTAATCAGCGCGTGCTGCGGCGAGTTGTTGAGGCGTATTTGACCCGTCGACAAGTGATTGCAAGCAATCGCCTCGTGAATCAGAAAAGCAGCCTGGATGATCTGCGTGTCCTGACCTATGGCAGGGTCAAGAATCTGGCAGCACTGATGCTGGCGACACATGCAAGTCACATCGATGATGTCCGTGGTTTACCGTTGGCCCAGCGCGGCCTGACCTTCAATCGACGTTATCATGCGCCGCCGACCATCAAGAAATCCCTGAAGAAAAAAGCTGTCAAACCATCCGCTGTAAATGGCCTGTCGTTTCCAAATGTCGACTCCATACCCAGCCCGGGCTATTGAATCAACAGTGCCAACCGATTGAGCGGTTAAACGAAAACTTCTCGTAGTCCGGCGACAATATCGTTCGCACGTATTGTACCATCGCGTGTTCGAATAGGGCATCGCCGAAGTCGATTTCGAGCCACATCCTGCCCTCGCCGTAGTCGCCGTCTTGCAGTTTTTTCAAAGCCGACGATACGTTGGTCACGTCAAGTTTGAGGCTTAGATCATCAGCCTTTATCTCTACACCCGTACACGCCTCGCGGCGATGAATTGTCATTCGCTTTACCTTCGAATCAACCAAAACGTTTATCATCGTGTTTCTCCCTCGCTCCTCAACCTAATCGTATCAAACCTACCCTATCCGGCCGCCGGTGTCTGCAACGAGAGGGTTCCAACACCTGGCGAGATCACCCAAATCGTTCACTGCTGGCGAACCCATACATCGAACATGTCGGCGTAGTATCCGCCCTGCATAACGAGTTCATCGTGGCTGCCTAACTCAGCGATACCCTGATTGTTGATGACGGCGATCAAGTCTGCCCGCATCGCTGTCGCAAGCCGATGGGCAATGATGATCGCGGTCCGACCTTCAAGTAATTTATCGAGGGCTGCCTCAATACGCACTTCGCTGTTCTGATCGATGTTGGACGTGGCTTCATCCAGGATTAACACCCTCGGCTGTCCAAGGAACGCTCTTGCCAGTGCCAATAATTGCCGCTCGCCGGAAGAGAAAGAAACACCACGCTCATGGCAGTGCGTGTATATTCCATCGGGTAAACGATCAATCATGTCACTCATACCGAGCGCGCGGCACGCCTCCATGACCTCCTCATCCGTTGCGCCCGGCCTTGAGAATCGAATGTTCTCGGCAATCGTGCCGTGAAACAGAAACGGTTCCTGCGGCACGACGCCCAGTTGACCATGCAGGGACTTGAGTGACACATCCCTGACATTGATATCATCAATCAGAATTTCGCCACTGTTCGGGTCATAGAAGCGGCTGATCAGCTTCGCCAGCGTAGACTTCCCTGCACCGGTTGGTCCCACAAAGGAAATACTGCTGCCAGCGGGAATGTGAAGGGACACATTGCTGAGCACCTTCTGGTGATCGTCGTATGCAAAGGTGACATTCCTGATCTTGATGTCGCCCTGCATTTCAACGATGTCGATGGCATCCACCTTTTCGACCACGCTGGGCTTCGTCGCAAGCAGATCACGAAGTTTCCGAACGGCGGCGTAGCCGGACTGGAAATCGTTGTACAGGTTCACGAGCTGACTAATAGGCTTGAAGAATCGCGAAGAAAGTGCGGTGAACGCAACCAGGGCGCCCACGGTGAAATCTCCGTTCGGGTCGAGGGTTGGATTTGTATCCCGCAACAGAATGTAGCCCACCACGAGTATGGCGATGGTGGTACCAACGTCAACAAACTCGGCTAACGCCTTGTACAGAGAACTCACCCGCACCGTGAAGTTGTTTGCCTCTCGGTAGTCACCGACAATGTTCCGATGATGAATGACATTATGTCTCATGCGGTTGTAAAAGATGATGAGCCGCATGCCAGACAAGCTCTCCTGCAAGTCAGACAGGACATCAGCGATACGGTTGCGAACCGCCTCGTAGCCTTTATCCGAAACCCGCCTGAACCAAACTGTTAGTCCCAGCATGACAGGCGCTGACAGGATCAACAGGATGATGGTCAACTGTACATTGAACGAGAACAACAGCGAGACAATAAAGATCAGCGCCAGCAATTGGGCAAGCAGGTTGATGAGGCCAGTCTGGAGCAGATTGGACAGGGCTTCAATGTCGCTGGTCATCCGGCTCAACAGTCTGCCCGCTTTCTCTTCAGTATAAAAATCAAGGGAGAGCTTCTGCATATGAGCGAATACTCGGAGCCTCAGTTGGTACATCAGGGTCTGACCCAGTTGCCCCACGTACCTGATTCGTATGCCACTGACAAGGACGGCAATCGCCAGGCTACCCAGGTATACGGCTCCCACCCACAACAAGACTGTGAAATCCTTCGGTATGATCCCGTCGTCGATCGCAACCTTGACCAGGTACGGGCCAACGAGCAGCAATAACTCGGTAATCGCGACCAGCAGCAGTGCTCCCAGCATCCGGAACTTGTAGGGTCTCAGAAACTGTACGAGGCCAAAAGGTTCCTGATCTGTCGCCTGGTACGAGAAAGAAATATCGAGGTCCGAAAAATCGGGTTCTTGCCGGGCCAGCGCGTTGGTTTTGTCGGCCATTTCCGGCGGAATGCCCGCAAAAGGTCCGCTACTTTTCATCATTTCACTTCACCTCCGGTGTCAGCCGGCTTGACCTCATGGCTCGCACCAGAAGAAGGTCCTGCAGGATTTTCCAACCGTGGTTCGTGCTGCTGCAGAGCCAGTATTTCTCCATATCGCGGCGTGCTCGCAAGCAACTGCTCGTGGGTGCCGGTGGCTTTGATCCTGCCTTCATCAAGCAGGAGCACGCGGTCTGCGAGCCTGATTGTCGAAAGTCGATGCGCGATAAGCACCGTCGTACGATGATTCATCAGCTCAACCAGTGCTTCATGAATGGCCGACTCTGTTGTGACATCGATGGCGCTGGTGGCATCGTCCAGCACCAGGATCGGTGGATTCATAAGGAGCGCTCTTGCAATACCAATCCGCTGCCGCTGACCACCCGAAAGCGTGTAGCCACGTTCTCCCACCACGGTGTCGTAGCCGTGCTCGGTAAGCTCGATGAAATCATGAGCTTGTGCCGCTTTGGCCGCCCCAACGATCTCGTTAAGGGAGGCATCCGGACGGCCGTAAGCGATGTTGTCCTTGATAGAGGTGGAGAACAGGAATGGCTCGTCTAATACCTGCCCTACATGGTAGTGCAAGCTCTTCACATTGAGTTCACGCACATCAATGCCATCAATTTTGATGCTACCGCCGTCGATCTCGTAGAAACGGGCCAGCAGCCGTATGACTGTCGATTTACCTGACCCTGTCCGACCCACTATCGCAACAGTTTCCCCGGGTGCGACTGTAAAGGAGACATCGTGCAATACTGGCTCTTCATCGTATGCGAATCGGACGTTTTCAAAGGCTATGTGGCCCTTCGGCACCGGCAGGTCAACGGCGCCGGGCTGATCAACGATTGCCGGTGACTGATCGAGAATCTCAAAGATTCGGCTGGCCGATGCCTTTGCCCGCTGCTCCATCTGCACCAGGAATCCAAGCAGCCGAAACGGCATCTGAATCATCATGATATACATGTTGAAAGCAACCAACGTCCCAAGTGCGATCTCGCCCTCTATCACCAGGTAGCCACCATAAACCCATACCAGCACCTGGCCGACGACGGTCAGGTTCTCGATGATCGGGTTGTAGAACGACTGCACAAAAATCGCCCGTACCTGCACCCACCTTAGCTGACTCGCAGCACGTGCAAGCAGCCGCAATTGTTGTTCTTCCTGTGCATATGACTTGACCACTCGCTGGCCATTGATGTTCTCATCGACGATCACCGCTACGTCTGCCTGGCGCGCCTGGGTCAGCCAGGACAGCGGGAAGATCAGGCGGCGGAGTCTCATGCTGAGGGTGTACACGCCGGGAACGGCAACAAGTGATGCGAGCGTGAGTGTGATACTCACTGAGAACATGTAGCTCGCCGCAAAGACAAAGCTGAGTGCGCTGGTCAACAGCATAGGGGCCATCATCAGGAACATCTGGATCGACTTGATGTCGCTATTGGCGCGAGAGATCACCTGCCCTGTCTGGATGTTGTCGTAAAACGAGAAGGACAGGGTGAGCAAATGGTTATAGATGATCGACCTCAAGTCCGATTCCAACTGGTTGGAGACCCGGCCAAGCTGGTAATTACCACCGAAGGACGCAGCAAAACGGACCACGCTCAGCCCACACAAAATCCACAGGAACAGCTTGAAGGATTCAATCTGTCCACTGACGACGGCCGGCCCAATGGCATCAATGAGTTTGCCAGTGAGCGCTGGAATGGAAACAGAAGCCAACATGGCGACGATCGTCAGTGCAAAGCCTGATCCAAAGGCCCACTTGTTGACCAGCAGAACTGGAGACAGTCGTTTCAGCCAGTTCAGAGATGGGTCACTGGCGATGTCACAGCGCGGATTTTCATAGCGCGCTTCAACGCTGACCGGCTCGTATTTCCCGGCAGCGGCAGTGGCGTTTTCCCTAATAGACCCCTGGATGCTCAACTATCCTCCTGTCCGCTCATCCCAGCCGCTCCCTGCATCGTGACATAACTGCGGTAGTGACCGTTTTCAATCGCCATCAGTTCCCTGTGCGATCCTGCCTCGACGACCCTGCCCTGCTCAAGAAACACGATCTTGTCGGCGTAGGTGATGGTTGAAAGCCTGTGCGCAATGATGACAACCAGTTTGTCCCTGGCGGCTACGTGCAGCGCCTCCACCCGGTGCTCCTCCGTTTCTGGGTCAAGGGCAGACGTCGGCTCATCCAGTATCAGTACACTCGATTCCCTCAGCAGCCGGCGAGCAATAGAAATACGCTGTTTTTGCCCAACTGAGAGCTTGCTCGACACCGTACCCAGGCCAGTATCGTAACCGTTTGGCAGGTCCATCACGAAGTCGTGTGCGCCAGCGATCCTGGCCGCAGCCTGAACCTCCGGCAGTGCAGCATCACTGAAGGAGGGAATCGCATCGACGAGTTGTTGATCTTGCATGCTCTCTCCGAGGCCTCTGGGAACGCCAGCTAACGGCCTGTCAGGGACAACAACGATCAAATCCCACCATGGCGCAACCTGTCAACGCGACACCAGAATACTTCACCCAAAACAACCATTTGCGCCTTCCGCTAAATCAGAATGGGGGAAGTTTGACGGACCCGTGCTAGCCACGATTTAGCGCGGCAGGTAACATCTAATAAAATGTGCAGGGTGCATACAGATGACCAACCATGTCTACTGGACCTGGGAAGCAGACATCAAGCTAGGAAAGCTTGAGGAGTTTAAAGCGCTGGCCGCCAGGTGGACTGAAATCGCAGCCAAGGATCCGAAAACCCTCTTCAGCAACTGGACGATCAGCGAAAGTGGGGACCATGTCCGTGTTGATCAGCACTTCGAGAATTCCGCGGCCGGGATGGCGCAGTATCACGTCAACCACTGTTGGTCTGAACTGGATGACTACCTTGTCCCGACGTCGATGATCGTGTGCGGTGACATCAAGGATGATCTGGAATGGTTGCGCGGCCACGGCGCTGTATTCATGAAGTCGCTCTTATAGACCGGCTTGCTACGGGTTTTTTGGGTGTTCCACCGATAGTGCGGCTCACTTATTGTTCGCTCAGACTATCAATCGAGGACTGATGAATCCTTGTGACCGAAGTTGATGTTCAACCAACGTTCCGCCGCGTCGCCCACCTGATACTGCGCGCCTGGCCTTACTATCGGCCGCAGCTAAAGCACCTCGTCACCTACCTGCTACTCAACGTACTCGCTGGTGCCATCATTCTCGTCGCCGGCCTCATCAGCAATGACATTTTAAACAACAAGGTGCTGGTCGGTACGCCCTTGCAACCGATGCAAGCCACATTGCTGCTGCTTGACGACAGCTACGTCGTCGGTGCCCGGGAAGACGCTGAGAGCCTCACATCAGAGCAGCGCCAAACCGTCCGCAATCGGCTGCTGTCATGGGGACTTGTCGGGTTGCTCTTGCTGCTCCCTTCATTTTCCCTGGGCTGGTATTACATGACCTGGATCTACCAGCGGATCAACCAGGACCTGCGACTGGCCATGCTGGCCAAGGCTGAAAGCCTGTCATTGCGCTTCCACGACCAGGCACGCACCGGTGATGCGATCTACCGTATCTACCAGGACAGCGCCACCATTACCAATGTCCTTCAGCAACTCATCGTCACGCCCCTTCGCGTGCTGATATGGATGCTTTGGGGATTCACTCTGCTAACCCTCTTCAGTCCGTGGCTTGGGTTGCTCTGTATCCTGACCGTCGTTCCCGTCACCTTGCTTTTTATCTACTTCACGCCGCAGATTCAAAAATACTCTCGCATGGCACGGCGGACTAACAGTGACCTGACCTCCAGAATCCAGGAATCTTTCGCCAGTATTCGCGTGATCAAGGCGAACCGCGCTGAAGAGGCTGTGATCCAGCGATTCGAGCAGGACTCAAAGCGAGCCCTGGACGCGGCCTTCCAGTTTCGATTGCAGGCCACGCTCCTGGCCCTGGGCGTTTCCACTGTCGCTATGGGGGCCGTGTTGGTTGGCGAGTATCTTATGGCCGGCTGGACCATTTCCGGGACCGCAACCTATCTTGGCGGCGTCATCACCCTGGTTGGCTTCGCCACCTGGAATCTGGGTGCCTACCAGTCCGCCGCCGGCACCATCAGCCAGAACTCGCAACAAGGCTTCGAGCTGGCGCAGCTCTGGGGCGGCGCCCAGGATCTGATGATAGGCCTGGAGCGGGCCTACTACCTGCTTGACCAGGAAGCTGAAGTGACTGATGTAGCGCAACCGCTACCCTTTCCCGTGTCTGTTAGGCAAGTCGCCTGGCACGATGTGAGTTTCGCTTACGAGCAGCAAAAGCCAATTCTGTCACGTTTGAATCTGACCGCAACGGCAGGATCGATCACTGCGATCGTCGGTCCAACGGGTACCGGGAAGTCGACGTTGATGGCATTGTTGCTCAGACTCTACGACCCGGATCAGGGTACTATCACCATCAACGATACGCCCATTGACTATATCCGCATTGATGACCTGCGAAGCCATGTGGCAATCGCACTTCAACAGAATGTCCTGTTTACGACAACCATCGCGGACAATATCAGCTATGCGACCTCTGACAAGAGCAGAGCTGACATTGACGCGGCGGCAAAAATCAGCTGCGCCCACGAGTTTATTGAGGCATTGCCGCTTGGCTATGACACTGAACTCGGTGAACGTGGCAGCAAGCTGTCAACTGGTCAACGGCAACGGCTGACCATTGCACGGGCGATTCTTCGGGATACGCCAATCCTGGTTCTGGACGAGCCCACGGCTTCACTCGATGCGGTCACCGAACAACGCGTGCTGCGTAACATCGCCGAGTGGGGGAAATCCAGGATCGTGTTTATCATCACGCACCGCCTGTCTACCATTAAGCAAGCAAGCCAGATTGCTTTCATGCAGGAAGGTAGCATCGTCGAACTCGGTGGCCACGATACATTGATGGGGATACCAGAAGGCTATTACCGGCGGTTCGTACGCGCCGAGCTCAAGGGATACGAGGCGTCGGCATGAGCGACGCAACCCTGCCAACACCCGGAAAGAAAAAATTTGACGACCGCGTCGACACGAACCCAGCCATCTCGTCCGGCGAGGCACTCGTCCTGCTGGGCCGCGCGCTTCAATTGCTTAACCATGTACGTCAATTATTCGCGGCAAAATCTGCGCTGGCGCTGCTAGCCATTTTTCCACCACTGGTTGTTCCCTGGATCGCCAAGATTATTGTCGATCAAGTGCTGTTGCAAAAACCATTCGGTACGACCGATGTCCGCTTTCCACCATTTATGGATTGGTTCCTCGGTTTCATCAGTGACAAGAGTCCAATGGCGATTATGGGAACCATCGTTGTGATGTATGCCTTTCTGGTGATCCTGTTCGGCCTGCGCGCAAGCGCGGCAACGTCCGCGTTTCTGACCCAGGGGCACGATGCTGCGACCCAGTCAGAGCTGGCATTGAATGCCGGTGGAAGCAAGTCAGGCGGAATTTTCGGCATGATCGAGATGATCGTCAGCATTCGCCTGACCCAGAACATTGCCAATACCCTGCGGACCACACTCTTCCGGAAGCTGGCACGGCTGCCCATGACCACGCTCGACGACAATCGCATAGGGGATTCGGTGTACCGTGTCATGTATGACACACCCCAGGTTCCAGAGATATGTTTCAACCTGACGTTAATACCGGTGCTGTCTCTGCTGTCCGCAGCAATCTCGCTGTACCTGATGCAATACAGCTACGGACAAGTGGCCCCAGAGCTCGTCTGGATCGCGGCCTCGCTCATACCTTTGGCTTTTATAGTGACGCTGCCCATGTCGACCTTCGCCAGAAACCTGAACCAGGCGTCACGAGCGTCTGGCGCGGCGACAACCAACGCTATTGAAGAGAGCATGGAGAACATAGCTGCAGTGCAGAGCCTGGGAGGTTCTGCACGGGAGCGTGAGCAATTCGCTAAAAAGAGTGCGGAATCGTTCAAACGCCACCGCTATGCCTTTCTGTTCTCGCAGGGCCTTTATGTGATTGGTGGAATCTGCACCGGCGTTGCGGCCATCTATGTCACGATCCTGATCACCGACCGTATTATTGCCGGTATCATGACGCCGGGTGATTTTGCAGTACTGTTTGGTCTCTTTTACAGCCTGGGTGGTACTGCCATGGCCATCGGCATGTATTGGATCGGGCTGCAGAGTAATGTCGCTGCCATTCGACGCGTGTTCTTCTTCATCGATTTCCCCACCGAAACCCCGGGCGCACGGGCAACCACACATGAAACCGTCAAGCGATCGGTCACCTTCGATCATGTCAGTTATAACTACCCAAACGGCGCTCCGGTGTTGACCGATATAAACCTCACCCTCGAAGTTGGCGAGCTTATCGCAATCGTTGGGCCAACCGGGGCAGGCAAGACCACGCTGGCGTATATGCTGCCTGCCTTCCTGCGCTCCTCCGCCGGGCGCGTGATGTTCGATGACATCGACATTTCAAATCTCGATGTTGACACGATACGTGGCCAGGTCACCTATGTATTCCAGGAACACACCCTGCTGTCGGAGTCGATACGTAACAACCTGCTGCTGGCGAAGCCGGATGCGACCGATGGCGACATAAGGCAAGCCTGCAAGACCGCCGGTGCCCTCACCTTTATCGACGCGCTACCCGACGGCCTGGATACGGTGCTTGGCCGTGCCGGCAACACCTTATCGGTTGGCCAGCAGCAAAGACTCAGCATTGCCCGCGGACTGGTCAGGAATACACCAATCCTGGTGCTGGATGAGCCCACGGCCGCACTCGATCCAGAAACTGAACACACGCTGGTCAGTGCCCTGCAGGATGCGGCAGCAGGCAAGCTTGTCATTGTTATTGCGCATCGTCTTTCCACCATTCGAAAGGCAGACCGAATCGTGTTTATGGAGGACGGCAGGATCAAGGATATCGGTAATCACGACACGTTGATGGCTGACCCCAACGGATCGTACAAAAAATTCGTCAAACTGCAGGCGGGATGACTAGTATGCAGAGGCCGCGATTGAGTTTCCTAAAAAAGGGCCTGACTGCGCCGCCTTATTGGGGGGGCTCCGATTTGGATGAATCAGCCATCGCTGGTATCTTGTGAGGGAGTTGTAACAACCGATCAGCAGGATGACTTTACCCCGATCTTCTTACCGGCTGCGCTATCTGGATGTCCACGTGTTGCTGGCGATTCACTCGATGATCTGTTTTGTCTGTCCACCATCACACCCAGGGGCCAAAGAGAGATGAGCATTTTCGGAAAAGATGAAGCAGCGATCCAGAAATTCGCGGCAACCATGCCTGTACCTGAATTCAGGAAGGGTCGCTTCACCAAACCAGGGCCGCTCAATTTTGCCAAGGTGGCCATAGTCACAACTGCCGCTCTCCATCGAGAAGGTGCGGATGGCTTTCAACTCGGTGACAGTGACTATCACTATGAAACCTTACCCAGACAAGCCCGTGACCTGGCGCTCGGACATCATAGCGTCAACTTTGATCGTGGCGGTTTCGCCGCTGATATCAACGTGGTTTACCCCATTGATCGCCTTCATGAAATGGCTGAGGACGGCATCATCGGTAGTGTGGCGGAAAACCACTACGCGTTCGCTGGTAACCAGTCAGAAACCGTCTCAGAAATACGCCTGGATAGTGGCCCACTTTGCGCCGAAGAAATGCTGAGTGAGGGCGTAGATGTTGTGATACTCACAGGCACCTGACCGCTTTGTCCGCGTACCGTGTGTACGCTGGCGCACGCCTTTGAAGCAGCAGGTCTGTCAACGGTCGTCATCACCCCGATGAGAGCAGTGGCGGAACGCATGAACGTTCCAAGGGCACTCTACACACGTTTCCCGCTCGGCCTGTCACTGGGAAAAGCAGGAGACAGGGAGTTCCAGAACGAGGTTCTGCAGGCGGCTTTTGGTTTGCTGGAGGAAACCGGGGGTCCAGTGATCAGGGAGTTCCCCGTGAGCATAAGCCCCACCGGGAGCGAGCCGCTGGTTTGCCCACTACCGCCAAGACTAAACGCTGAACTACACCCTGCCATAGATGAGGCACAAGCCTTAAAAGCAGCGCATGACCGTGCCTATCAGAAGACCCAGAGAACCTCGATTGGTATGCAAATCAGTGCTGAGAAAATTCCCGAAGCGCTTTCGAGATTTGTGAGGATCGTCGAGGGAGAACAGTGGGACGACGTTGGATTTCCAGCTAATTCAATCTATGGAACGGTTCACGACATACGATGCTACTACGAAGAACTGGCCTGTGAACTGGCAGAGGGCCCCGTTGGCCCCTGGGCAACGGAGGAATGGTTTTACGAATCCACGGAGGCTGGCCAACTTATCCTGAAGGCCCGACGGGCAATGCAAGACCAAAACGCAGAACAATCGATCTGGTTTGGCCTGGCACCGGCAGGGAGACAATAACAGGCCTGCAGGTACTGTCTCGTACTTGCCCTTCAAGGCATGTGGCTGTGTAAGACTCACTTTTGGGTGGTCTTCTCAGTCTGTATTGTTGCGTTAAACGCGACTTCCGATTAATTTCGCCTCATGAGTCCATCACTTTAGGTCAACCCGATGAAGGCACAATTCAACCAGTTCCTCTTGCTTGCACTGCTAACCTGCCTGGCATCGGTATGTGTCGCGGACGGGGTCAAACCCAACGTCCTCTGGATCGATATCGACGATCAGTCTCCCTGGTACAGCGCCTATGATGAGCAGCTCATCCAGACGCCTAACATCGATGCGCTGGCCTCCGAGGGCGTTGTATTTCGGCGCGCCTACGCGCCTGTCCCGGTCTGCGCGCCGACACGGTCTGCCATGATAACCGGCACCTACCCAATCCGAACCGGCACTCACGATATGCGATCGGGTCGAACGCCGGAGTTCCAGATTCATCTTCCCCCTGATACGAAGACCCTGCCAGAACTGTTCAGGGAAGCTGGCTACGAGACTTTCGCAGCCACCAAGGACGACTTCAACTTCGTCTATGACAGAAACGCCCTGTACAGCATTGGCAACGAGAAAGCCAAAGCGGTGGATGCAAAGAACTGGAAAGGCTCTATGGGCGGCGGAAGTTGGCGGGACGTAACCGAGGGCCGGCCGTTTTACGGAAAAATTGCCATCGCTGGAGGCAAAGGCACCCGGGACATTAACGCTCACCTGAAATCACTGGGTCTTGAGCCAGTCCGGCCCGCCAATGTCAGGGTGCCAGCCCAGTACCCCGACCTCCCGCAGGTTCGCAAACACATCGCAACCCACTACAACACGATTCTCATGACTGACCATGCGCTTGGCGAAGTGATGGCGCAGTTGAAGAAAGACGGACTATGGGGCAATACGATCATCTTTCTCTATTCTGATCACGGCTCGGATCTACCTCGCAGCAAAGAATTCGTATATCACGAGGGTCTGCAAGTACCCTTTATTGTTGCCGCGCCCGGCCTGACAACTGCAATGCGACCGGGATCGCAGCGAAATGATATTGTCAGCCTCATGGACATCGCAGCGACTAGCCTGGCACTGGCCGGCCTGCCTGTACCTGGCTATATGGATTCCAGAAATACCTTTGATCCCGACTACAGTCGCGAATACGTTTTCTCATCCGCCGATCGTATGTCCAACGTTATCGATCGGGTCCGGTCCGTCATGGGCACCGAGTTCCACTACATCCGCAACTTCCTGACGGATCGGCCATTAATGAACTGGGGGCATCGCGAAATGATTGCGCTCGCCGCACCGGAGAAAAGCAGCTTTCTGACTATCCGGAAACTGGCGGAGGCTGGCAAGCTCACACCCGCGCAGGCAGCGCCCTATGGCCCCCGGATCGCCGAGGAACTCTATCACCTGCCGAGTGATCCGGACGAGGTGGTCAACCTCGCCAGCGACCCCCACTACAGTGGTCAGCTGGCCGAAATGCGCGCGGCATTAGCGGCCTGGATTGTTGACACTGGCGATAAGGGGCAGTACCCGCGATCAAAGGCAGCAATGAAAGAAATAACCGACCGATACCCGCTGGGCTGGCTGCGTAGCCCAGAATTCCAAAACCTGCAGGTCAAGGCTGACAAAGCAGCCCCTGAAAAAGGTAAGTAGGGCCGTAGATGACCAGGAAATTGAAAGCGCTGGCATGGTGGACTGGCCTCGTTACGTTCCTCGGGCTGGCGGGTTGCAACTCCCTGCAAGGTATCGAAGCACAGGCGCATTTCTCCAGCGACGACAAGGTAAAAACATGGATATCAAAATCAGTGTCTACGGAAGATAAAGAAGCATTCCGTATGAATATGGTGACAGGAAAGCTTGCAGCGCCGTTGGAAGGTAGCCTGATTTCCTATCGCGAGTTCCCGTCCAATCTCATCCGACCACGCCATGTGGATGTCTGGTTACCCGAGGGTTATGACGCTGCATCCAGCGATCGCTATCCGGTGATCTACATGCATGACGGCCAGTTTAACTTTCACCAGAGCAGCTCGCCTTTCGCTGGCATGGACATGTTTTGGGATGTCAACAAGGCCATCACACGGCTGGTTCTCAATAATGAAATAAGACCCGCCATCGTCGTTTCAGTCTGGATGTCCCATTGGCTGAAGGGGGCGCGAGGGGCCGAATACATGCCACAGAAACCGGTCACCGATGAAGTCTGGCAGCTCATGAAGAAGGAGGGGAATAATTTCAGTGTCGAGGAAGGTGGCGACGAAATCAGCTCTGACAATTACCTCAAATTCATTGTTACGGAACTCAAACCGTTCATTGACGAGACTTACCCGACGCAATCGGACCGAAACAATACCTTTCTCGTTGGCTCCAGTATGGGCGGATTGATCTCTGCTTATGCCATCTCGGAGTATCCGGAGATTTTTGGTGCTGCAGCCTGCATGTCATCACATTGGCCCATCGGGGGTGGTGTCGTCGTTGCCTGGCTGAACGACCACTGGCCCCCCGCTGATACTCACCGGATTTACTTCGACTATGGGACCGAAACCATGGACGCAGCCTATGAACCGTATCAGCAACAGATGGATGAGGTCATGCGGAAACACGGCTATACGCCCGGGAAGGATTGGATCACCCGTCGCTTCGATGGCGCCGACCACAGTCCAAGAGCATGGCGTGAAAGGCTCCATATTCCTTTGAAGTTTTTGTTGAGTAATTAATAGGTCCAATACAGAGTCGCACCAGTACTGCCACCGATTTTGGGGGAGGTTCATGGGCATCCGGCAAGTACCTGGCCACACGAAAGAGTAGACTCGACGGATTAATCATCCGTCCTGTGGCAACAGGATAACCAGAAATATCAAACGCCAAGGAGAGTACATGTCCAGTTTCGATCTACAAGGTAAAACCGCCATTGTCACCGGCGGCGCCGGTGGACTTGGTCGGTCCATGGTGGCAACTCTTGCCGCCGCGGGCGCCAACGTCGTGGTGGCAAGCCGCAATCAAGAGAACATCAGCAAAATTGCCGACGCAATCAACCAGAAGGGTCAAAGCGCGCTGGCGATTGCCGTGGATATTACTAACGAAGATCAGGTCGACAGTTTGATCGAGCAAACCGTAGCAGCCTTTGGCAGCGTCGACATCATCGTCAACAACGCCGGGCGCTGGGGCAAGAGCCACAAGGCCGAAGACACGCCGCTGGATGAGTGGCGGGACGTCGTGGAGCAGAATCTTACCGGCGTGTTGATCCCGTGTCTCGCGGCCGGTAAACAAATGATCAAGCAGGGGTCCGGCAAGATCATCAACATCTCATCAACTGCAGGGAGCAAGGGCAATCCGGGCCAGTTGCACTACTCGGCAGCAAAAGCAGGCGTCATCAGCCTGACCAATAACCTGGCCTTTATGTGGGCGCCACATAACATCAACGTCAATTGTATTTTGCCGGGACTAACGGCCACCGATGAGTTAAAAGGCTATGGCATCATCCCGACCTCGCCCGACAAAAATGGCAAGGAGGTGCCTCGTTTAAATCTCCCACCTGGCCCGGAAGACGTGGCAAACCTGACTCTGTTTCTGGCGTCTCCTGCGTCAGATGCACTCACGGGTGAGCTATATCCTATCCGGGCATGGCTCAAATCAGAGCGGTTCTGGCAATAAGCGGTCTCCAGCAAAGTATTCTGGACGAGGTCCCGGCCACCACCGAATAGTGGCTTTAGCCCACGGCTGGCGCGCCGGGTTCAGGCCGGATACACAACCCACCAGATTGTTGTCTGATCTTTTGTCTGGCCTCTGCATCCATCGCGGCAGTCTCGATGAAACCATCATTCTGCCAACGGCCCATGCTCACGATCTTGCCCTGCTGGCCGTACAGGATGCCTTCACCCTGCTTGTGCCCCATGAGATGTCACCTGCGTAGCAACCGCCGTCGGAATAGCGGATGACGCCACGACCATTTGGCTGGTTGTCTGCCCATGCACCGTCGTAACGACCACCATCGCTGAAGTAGTAGGTGCCCTGGCCCTGCTTCCGATTGTCTTTGAACTTTCCATCGTATCGCTCACCCTCGGCATAATAATAGATGCCATGGCCCTGCCTTTTGCCAGCGAGCCAGTCGCCCTCGTACCAATGGCCGCCCGTGTAGTGATGAGTGTCAGCACCCGTGCGCTCGCCAGCCAGCCATTGGCCATCGTATTGTTGCCCAAAAAGCTGACCTTCGTAATGGTAAACGCCAGATCCGGTATCGCAGTTGCCTTCGACGCACCCAGCGGCCTTTGCGTGGACTGACACGGGTACAATGATAAGCATCAGGACACAGAGAATGTGCATCTTGCTAATCAACATTGGATTAAACCAGTGTTTGGAAGCCTTGACGTTACACCGTGCACCCACGGCAGTATATCAAAGGGTGTGTTATTCAGCGCGAAGATACCCACAAGGAGGCGCAAAGCGAACCAGCACAAGATTTTGACTGGATTAGCGAGTTGGGTGAAGATCAAAGTCGACCTTGTGGATAGTTGGGGTATCTCCAAGCGCCCTGGCTATGTCGTCTCTCAGATCCTCAAGCTCGACTGGTTTGATCACGTTCTCGAATACGTAGAAGCCATATTCAGAGAACGCCTCGGCGATGCCAGTATCCAATCGGCCATCAACACCAAACCTGAGAGGACCACGGTTGTCGAGCTTGAGCGCGTCGCGCTCGGCATCTTTCATGTATTTGTCCAGGATATGCTCCTCCACCAGGTCGAATAAACGTGATAACCGCATAACTTTATGCGTACTTCGTACCGATCCAACCTGGAAGTCCCAAAGGTTGGTTCTGCTAACTGAGTTCACCCGATTTTCCTGTTTGTTGACCTTCACCGAAAGGCATGCTTTATTTCGTCTACTTGGAAGAGGGTCGAAATGCGCAACGAAACAAGCCAGGCAGGCTTTACCGTCAAACTCGTGCGAAGTGATGTAGAAGTATTCGTTCCAGAATATGGTTCAATCCTGCAGGTATTGCTAAGCCTGGGCTTTGCTATACCTTATTCATGCCGCGGCGGGTCCTGTGGGGCGTGCGAGGTTGGTGTGCTAAGAGGTACACCCGACCACAGGGACTGGGTGCTCAGTGACGATGAGAAGGCCAGCAACCAATCGATCATGGTTTGTTGCTCCGGGGCGATTTCGCCGGTACTCGAACTTGATCTGTAGTCAACAGAGACCGAGCGAAATTCCCGCGCAACAAGACGTAGTGATGCTATCTAGCCGAACCCGGACTAAAAACGGTCGCCTAGACTGTTAAACTAAGGTGTCACCGAGTTAGAGACAGGTGAGAAACATCAATGTATG
>TARA_B110000238_G_scaffold21382_1_pt1 | contig 22488 bp, 15 predicted proteins | sample TARA_B110000238 | Tara Oceans TARA_B110000238 (sample SAMEA4397569) | marine metagenome | biome: Polar Biome; feature: [SRF] surface water layer (ENVO:00010504); material: water (ENVO:00002006), including particulate matter (ENVO:01000060) such as... | depth 5 m | reverse complement strand
CAATTGGTGGGTGTTTTATATATTTTAGACGAACCAAGTATTGGATTACACCAAAGAGACAATCAAAAATTAATTGATTCGCTCATCAAATTAAGAGACCTTGGAAATTCTGTTTTAGTCGTAGAGCATGACAAAGACATGATTGAGCATGCAGATTTTGTGTTTGACATTGGTCCAGGAGCAGGAAAATATGGTGGGGAAATTGTTTCAGCTGGAACATTTAAAGATCTTATAAAACAACGAACACTTACCGCTGACTACATAACTGGCAAAAAAGAAATTGCAGTTCCTAAAGAGCGGAGACCTGGAAACGGCAAAACCATTAAACTCTCTGGCGCAAGCGGTAACAATTTAAAAAATGTTACTGTAGAATTGCCTCTTGGGAAAATGATTTGTGTGACGGGAGTATCTGGTAGTGGAAAATCGACACTCATCAACGAAACGTTGTATCCTATTTTAAATGCACACATTTATAGAGGCGTAAAGAAACCAATGCCTTACAAAAAAATTGAAGGATTAGAACATGTAGATAAAGTTATCGATATTGATCAATCACCGATTGGAAGGACACCTCGCTCAAACCCCGTAACCTATACAGGTACCTTTAGCGAAGTCAGAAGCTTGTTTGCAAAAACTCCAGAAGCAGCTATTAGAGGCTACAAGCCAGGTCGTTTTTCCTTCAATGTTACTGGAGGAAGATGTGAAACCTGCCAAGGAGGAGGTGTTCGAGTAATAGAAATGAATTTCCTGCCTGATGTTCATGTAGAATGCGAAACTTGTCAAGGAAAACGTTTTAATAGAGAAACTTTAGAAATTCGATACAAGGGGAAATCCATTTCAGATGTCTTAAACATGACTATAAATGATGCAACTAATTTCTTCGAAAACATACCTAAAATTTATAGAAAGTTAAAAACAATAAAAGATGTTGGTTTGGGGTACATTACCCTCGGGCAACAATCTACAACCTTGTCTGGAGGAGAAGCACAACGAATAAAATTAGCTTCCGAATTGTCAAAAAGAGATACTGGAAACACATTTTATATCCTAGACGAACCAACAACAGGGCTTCATTTTGAAGACATTCGGGTTTTGATGGATGTCTTGAATAAATTGGCCGACAAAGGAAATACAGTCTTAATTATTGAACACAATTTAGATGTTGTAAAATTAGCCGATTACATTATTGACGTGGGTATGGAAGGTGGAAAAAAAGGGGGACAAATTTTATGTTCAGGAACACCAGAAGAAGTTTCAAAACATAAAAAAAGTTATACTGCAAAGTTTTTGAAAAAAGAATTACATTAGTGGGTTCGTTTTAGTAAAAAACAACCCCTTAAATTGTTAATAGTTATGATGAATGATGATCGAAAAATAAAAGAAAAACTACAACCAAAAACTTGGAATGAAGTAAAAACAAACGATTCATGGGCTATCTTTAAAATTATGGCTGAGTTTGTTTCTGGGTATGAAAAACTAAGTAAGATAGGTCCTTCAGTTTCTATTTTTGGTTCGGCAAGAACAAAACCAGAAGATCCTTATTATATACTGGCAGAAGAAATTGCCTTTAAATTAACACAAAATGGATACGGAGTCATCACCGGTGGTGGCCCTGGAATCATGGAGGCAGGAAACAAAGGTGCACACAGAGGAAAAGGAACTTCTGTAGGGCTAAATATTGAGTTGCCGTTTGAACAACATTACAATCCTTGGATTGACAATGATAAAAATTTAGAGTTTGATTATTTTTTCGTTCGAAAAGTAATGTTTGTAAAATATTCGCAAGGTTTTATTGTAATGCCTGGTGGTTTTGGAACCTTAGATGAATTATTTGAGGCCATCACTCTAATACAGACCAATAAAATTGGCCGTTTTCCAATTGTTTTAGTTGGAAGTAAATTCTGGGGAGGCTTAATGGATTGGATTAAAAATACACTTTTAGAAGAAGGAAATATTTCCGAAAAAGATTTAAAGTTATTTAGAGTTGTTGATACCGCAGATGAAGCAATAGACCATTTAAATAAGTTCTATGCAAAGTATCAATTAAAACCAAACTTCTAAAACACATTTCATACTCCTCATTGAAAACATTTTTATCAATTCCTTTATTATTCTTTCTGTTGAGCTATCAAATGATTGCTCAGCAGAATTCTATTGTAATAAAAGCAACTTTAGACGATGCAAAAAGCCAATTAAATATTCAACAAAGAATTGTCTATTATAACACATCCAATCAAGAATTAGAAAGTGTTTTTCTGCACAATTGGCCCAACAGTTTTAAAAATAGAAAAACAGCATTATCGAAACGATTTATCGAAGCATATCAAAAAAATCTATATTTCGCAAAAGAAGAAGAGTTAGGCGCTACGGATATTAAAAATATCTCGGTAAACTTCGAAACGGTCGATTTTAAAGAATTAGAAAAACAAATTGACGTTCTAGAAATCTCCTTAAAAAAGCCATTAAAAAAAAATGATAGTATTGTTATAAACGCAATATACAGTGTAAAAATACCGAGTGCAAAATTTACAAATTACGGAAAAACAAAAACAGGTTATCAACTTCGATATTGGTACTTAAATCCTGCTGTTTACAATAAAAAATGGCAATTAATGAGTAATTTAAACAATGATGATTTGTATGAAATCCCTACAAATTACACCTTAGATTTAAAGCTTCCAAAAGACTACAAAGTAAATAGTAATTTAAAAAAACAGAAGACAATTGGAAAGGAATTTAATCACTTTCATTTCACTGGAACACAAAAAATTGACGTTGTTCTAGCAATTGACACAACGAATACTTTCAAAGTTCATAAAACAAAGAACCTTACTATTCGTACAGATATTATAGACGGTACACTTGACCATAATTTGACCACCGAAATCTTAAACAGGGAACTTGACTTTCTTGAAAAACATCTCGGAAAGTATCCCCACAAAGAGATTTTCCTAGACAACGTTGCACAAAAAAAAGATCCAATATATGGATTAAGCCAACTGCCCGATTTTGTGCGACCTTTTTCTGATACGTTTAAAACAGATATCACTCTTTTTAAGATTTTAACAAAAAAATATATAGAGAATACGCTTTTCGTAAACAAAAGAAAAGAGTATTGGATTACTGATGGATTGCAAAATTACTTGATGATGGAATATGTAAATACATACTATCCAGAAGTAAAACTCCTAGGAAATACCTCTAAATCTTGGTTTTTAAAACGGTACAATGTTGCATCGTTAGATTTTAACGATAAATACTCATTTGTATACCAATTAAGTGCACGAAGTTTTTTAGACCAACCATTGACAACAAGTGCCGATTCTTTATCTAACTTTAATCGGAGAATCGTAAACAAGTATAAAGCAGGCTTAGGGTTTAAATACTTAAAAGGATATATTGGAGCTCCAAAACTAAATGGAGCTATTAAATCGTTTTATCAAAATAAAAAGTTACAAAAAGTTTCTGCAGAAGATTTTAAAAATACAATTACAAACCGAACGACAAAGGACTTAAGTTGGTTTTTTGGTGATTATATTCAAACCAATAAGAAAATTGATTACACGATAAAAAAAACAGAAATTAAAGGAGACAGTGTAAAAATCACCATTGAGAACAAAAGAAATATTACAGTTCCAATTGCATTATATGGTTTAAAAAACAAAGAAATAAAATTCAAAAAATGGTATACAGCTATTGACAGTTCGAAAGTAATTACGTTAAAAAACTTGAACTACGAGACGTTTGCATTGAATTACGAACAAGAATATCCAGAACACAATACCTTAAACAATCAGAAGAGTCTCAAGAAACGGTTGTTTAACAAGCCTTTAAAATTTTCTTTTATAAAGGACATTCAAAACCAAAACTATAATCAAGTTTTTTATCAACCAAATTTTGACTACAACTTTTATGATGGTTTTATTTTGGGACTAAAACTTCACAACAAACCCATAATAAAAAGAAACTTAGAAGTCGTATTAAAACCTTCTTACGCTTTTAAAAGTGCATCCGTTAATGGTTCATTCTCTTTAAGATATAATCACTTTTATGAAGAAACACGCATTTACAAGATTGTTTACGGTCTTTTTGGAAGCACCCAACATTATACAGAAGGACTCTCTTATAAAGCATTTATTCCTTATGTTAATTTAATTTACAAAAGAAAATCTCTCAGAGGACTCAGCAGAGAATCAATTACAGCCAAGTTGGTCAATATTCACAAAGAAACAACTCCAAACCAACCCTTTAAAGAACAAGATTCCTATGGTATTTTCAAACTAGATTATCAATACTCAAACCCAGATATTATTGATGAATTTAGATATCGGTTTAGCTTAGAAGCTGCGAAAAACTTTTCTAAACTTTCTTTAGACCTCAGATACAGAGCACTCACTGCAAAAGATACACAATTAGATTTCAGAGTCTTTGCAGGTACTTTTTTAAACAACTCAAGCACTGGTGACTACTTTAGTTTTGGATTAGATAGAGCGAACGATTATTTATTTGAACTCAATTATTTTGGAAGATCCGAAAGTTCAGGAGTATTTAGTCAACAATTCATCATCAACGAAGGAGGGTTTAAGTCAATATTACCCACACGATTTGCAAATCAGTACTTACTTTCAACAAATTCGAGTATCGGCTTATGGAAATGGGTTGAAGCTTACAACGGAATTGCATTCTTAAAAAACAGAAGTGAGCGTCTCTATTTTGGATACGAAAATGGCGTCCGATTTAATTTTATTCATAATATTTTAGAAGTATATTTTCCATTATACTCAAACAACGGATGGGAAGTCGCTCAAAAATCATATGTAGAAAAAATTAGATTTACATTATCCGCAGACATCCAATCTGTTTATAATTTTTTTAGACGTGGATTTTTATGATATTATCAAAAAAAGTATCTTTTTAAAGGGTTAAATTTAATTTAATGCAATAAAAAGATAAATTATTAAATTTAACTTAAAATTAGTACTTTTGTAAAACTGAAAAAAAAGTTTATGACAAACACTGAAACACAACAAAAACAAAACATTTCCTTTGAAGATTTCAAAAATGAAGTCTTAAAAGATTACAAAACCGCAAGAGTTAGTAGAGAATGTAGTTTATTGGGTAGACGTGAAGTTTTAACAGGGAAAGCAAAGTTTGGGATTTTTGGAGATGGAAAAGAAGTTCCACAATTGGCCTTAGCAAAAGCTTTTAAAAACGGTGATTTTAGATCGGGTTATTATAGAGATCAAACCTTTATGATGGCAATTGATGAACTCACTCCACAACAGTTCTTTTCAGGATTATATGCACATTCAGATATTGATATAGAACCTATGTCTGCAGGAAGGCAAATGGGCGGACATTTTGCAACACATAGTTTGCATGAAGACGGTACTTGGAAAAACCTAACCAAACAAAAAAATTCTTCCTCAGACATCTCACCTACAGCAGGTCAAATGCCACGATTATTAGGATTGGCACAAGCTTCTAAGATTTTTAGAAATGTTCCCGTACTAAAGAATCACACACATTTTTCTGACAACGGAAATGAAGTTGCTTGGGGAACCATTGGAAATGCAAGTACAAGTGAAGGGGTCTTTTTTGAAACGATAAATGCTGCTGGTGTATTACAAGTACCAATGGTCATGAGTGTTTGGGACGATGAATACGGAATCTCTGTGCACGCAAAACATCAAACAACAAAAGAAAGTATTTCTGAAATTTTAAAAGGATTTCAACGGGACGAAAATCATAACGGATATGAAATTTTCGTTGTAAATGGCTGGGATTATGTACAGTTAATAGATGTTTATCAAAGAGCATCCGAAATTGCAAGAACAAAACATGTACCGGTCTTGATTCATGTAAAAGAATTGACACAACCGCAGGGGCACTCTACTTCTGGTTCTCATGAGCGCTACAAAGGCGTTGATCGCCTTCAATGGGAAAAAGACTTTGATTGCATCGTTAAAATGCGAGAATGGATTCTAAACTTTGAATTGGAAACTGAGGATGGAACGGTCTTAAAGTTTGTTGATTCCGAGGAAACATTAATTCTTTTAGACAAAGAGTCAAAAAAAGAAGTAAACAATGCCAAAAAAACTGCCTGGAACGCTTATTTAAATGAAATAAAAGAGGAGTTGACCACTGCTGTTGACTTATTAAACAGGGTTGCTCAAAAGAGTAGTAATGAAACTTTTATCACAAAATATAAAGACGATTTAAAAGAAATTATAGAACCCAATAGAAAAGATATTCTTGTAGCACTTCGTAAAAGTATCCGCTATTTAAAAGAAGAAAAATTTATAGAAAAAACGGAACTTCAAGAATTTATAAAAAAATATTCCAAAAAAATTCAACATAAATATTCGGCGCATTTAACAAGTGAAACTGAAAAATCGGTTCTAAACATTCATCCCGAGAAACCAAGATATAAAGAAGTAAAAAACCTTGTTGATGCACGTATTATTATGCGTGACAATTTTGATGTGTTACTCAAAAAAAATCCAGAATTGTTAATTTTCGGTGAAGATGCAGGTTTTATTGGAGATGTAAACCAAGGATTAGAAGGACTGCAAGAAAAGTATGGAGCGCTAAGAGTTGCAGATACTGGAATTAGAGAAGCTACCATTATTGGACAAGGTATTGGAATGGCAATGCGAGGCTTACGTCCCATTGCAGAGATTCAGTACTTAGATTACTTGCTGTATGCTTTACAGATTTTAAGCGATGATTTAGCCACATTACTTTACCGAACCTACGGAAGACAAAAAGCACCCTTAATTATTAGAACACGGGGCCATCGACTGGAAGGGATTTGGCATGCTGGATCTCCAATGGGTGGAATTATTAATAATGTACGAGGTATTCATGTGTTGGTGCCAAGAAACATGACGAAAGCAGCTGGTTTTTACAATACACTCTTAGAGGGTGATGAACCTGCGATTGTAATTGAATGTTTAAATGGATACCGTTTAAAGGAAGAAATGCCTGTAAACCTAGGAAGCTATAAAACCGCAATCGGTGTTGTAGAAACCATTAAAAAAGGAGATGACTTAACTGTACTTTCTTACGGATCTACTTTAAGAATTGTAGAAGAAGCTGCTAAAGATTTGGCTCAGGTTGACATTCATATCGAAATTATTGATGCACAATCTTTACTGCCTTTTGACATTCATCATGAAACGGTAAAATCTGTTGCAAAAACAAATAGATTGTTAGTGGTAGATGAGGACGTTCCAGGAGGTGCTTCAGCGTATTTATTACAAGAAATTGTAGAAAACCAAAATGGATACCAACACCTAGACAGCAAACCAGCTACGCTAACGTCAAAAGCACACAGACCTGCATACGGAACAGATGGTGACTATTTTTCGAAACCTTCTGCAGAAGATGTTTTTGAGAAAATTTACGAGATGATGCACGAAGTAAATCCTACAAAATATAAAAGTTTATTTTAAAAAATAATATATAATAAGAACAAGCTCAAGCAGGAATGTTTGAGCTTTATTTTTTTAACATCATTTAGAAGTAACTAAATGCTTTATTTTTAATATTTTAGTAAACGAAATAATCAACCTTTTTACCCATGAAAAAAATTCTATTACTTTTAGTACTAACTGCTTTTTTGTATCCTATTGAACAGAACGCACAAAGCGGAAAAGTCAAGCAAAAAAAGAAGACTAAAAAGGAACTGGCTTTGAGTACACCTATAAAAAAGAAAGAAAAAGCAATAACCTATACCGATTTTGTAACTCCAAATACGAAAACGGATGAAGGACTTTTTAATGTACATAAAAATAACAATAAATTCCTCTATGAAATTCCGAAATCCTATTTTGGAAAAGAAATGATCTTGGTTACAAGAATAAAAGAGATTCCTGCCGATCTTGGAGGTGGTTACGTAAATGCTGGGTCTAAAATAAACACACAGGTGGTTGTTTGGGAAGCATTCCAAAACAAAATCCTTTTAAAAGTAAAATCATACAATGCAATTGCCAATGATTCATTGCCCATCTACAAATCGGTCAAAGCAAACAACTTAGAGCCCATCATTTATGCCTTTGACATCAAATCACAAAATCAAGATTCGACAGCTATTTTAATAGACGTTACCAAATTTTTTGCCACCGATGTAAAAGCAATCACAGGGCTTCCTGAACAATTTAGAAAAACATACAAAGTAAAAAAACTAGATGCATCAAGAAGCTTTATCAACTCTATAAAAAGTTACCCAAAAAACATCGAAGTAGTGCAAGATTTTACTTTTGATGCAGCAGCACCACCAAGCAATAGAAAAACAAATACAATTACGATTCGCATCAATCAATCGATGATTCTATTGCCAGAAAAACCAATGATGCCTCGATTACATGATAAACGTGTTGGCTATTTTTCTATTGGCAATGTAGACTACAACTCAGAAGCACTAAAAGCAGATAGCAAAAGATACATTAAACGCTGGCGCTTAGAACCTACAGATGAAGCAGCCTACAACAGGGGAGAATTGGTAGTTCCTAAAAAACCAATTGTCTACTATATTGATCCAGCAACTCCCGTAAAACTAAGAAAATACATCAAGCAAGGAGTAGACGATTGGCAAAAAGTATTTGAAACAGCAGGTTTTAAAAACGCCATTTATGCCAAAATGCCACCAACAAAAGAAGAAGACCCAGAGTTTAGTATGGAAGACATTCGGTATTCATCCATAAGATATGTGGCAAGTACAACACGAAATGCAACCGGTCCAAGCGTCTCAGATCCCCGATCTGGAGAAATTATTGAAAGTGACATTATCTGGTATCACAACCACCTGCGTTCTTATAGAAATCGGTATTTATTAGAAACAGGCGCAGCAAACCCTTCTGCAAGAACATTAGATACAAAACCAGAAGAAATTGGAGAAATGATGCGTATGGTCATCGCCCATGAGGTTGGGCACGCTTTAGGTTTGCCACACAATATGGCAGCAAGTTTTGCTTATCCAGTAGACTCGCTTCGTTCAGGAAAATTTACTCAGAAATATGGAATTGCCGCGACTATTATGGATTATGCACGCTACAACTACGTTGCACAACCGGGAGATAAAAACATTCGTTTTATTAGACAGTTGGGTCCCTATGATCATTATGCAATCAATTGGGGATACCGAAAAATTACCGCAGCCAGTCAACCCCAAGATGAGGTGGCAACTCTAGATAAATGGATCGCTGACAAAGCAAATAATCCAATATATCGTTTTGGAGGACAACGTTTTGATCCATCATCACAAACAGAAGGCATTGGAAATGATCAAGTAAAGGCAAGTACGTATGGAATCAAAAATTTAAGAATTGTTGCAAAAAACCTACCTGAATGGACTTCTACTCAAACCAATAATTATGAAGATTTGAGTGAATTATATGGCGAATTTCTGAGTGTTTGGAATCGGTATGTAGGGCATGTTGCTGGAAATATTGGCGGTATTTATGAGTTCAACAAAAAACCTGAGCAACAAGGAAATGTGTACGAACCAGTTGCTAAGAAAAAGCAAATAGCATCGCTGAAGTGGTTGTTAAAAAATACGTTTGACACACAAGATTGGTTACTCGATAAAAATATTTTAAATAAAATTAATGAAACAGGCTACAGTGATCGCATATTGAGGTATCAAAACAGACACTTAAACACTCTTTTAAATGTAAAGACTTTGAAAAGAATGATTGACGCTGAAGTAATTCAAACTAAATTCTATGCCGCATCAGACATGGTGAAAACCTTAAGAAGAGGTGTTTTTAGTGAAACTAAGAAGACTCAGAATGTTGATTTGTTTCGCCGAAATCTTCAAAAATCATTTATTGACCGAATGGGAGTTTTAATGAACGATTCCGATAGCAAAAACACAGATATTTCTTCTATCATTCGTGGCGAATTAACGGCATTAAAATACGTAATAAACAATGCCAATAAGCGAGCAATCAGTTCGATGACAAAGTATCACTATAAAGATTGCATCCATAAAATTGAAGCAATCTTAAACCCCAAAAAATAATCACTTTTCAGACAATACAGCATTTCCTATTGCGCACTCTAAACAACGTTTTGGTGCGCAATAGTTGTTTTTAAGCTCCAACAAACTTTGGGTATCAAAGGCTGATTTGGAAACAATTTTCAATGTTTCAAACTTAGAAATGATGGAGTTTTTCTCGGGTTTCAATTGACTCAACACCGATATAATTTCTACTTCGTCAACACCTCCTCTACTCTTTTCGTAGACAAATTTTAAGGGAATAATAGTGTTAATAATTAACAAATCAATAAAAGATTTGGTGAGCTGTTTTGTTGATTTTCTCGAAGTCGTGTCAAAGGTATAATGGGTTTGCCAAAAAGAGGAAATAGAGACTGAAATCAAGCTATAAAAGTCTTCAATTTTAGAAACCTGCATCAATTTGGAAAATAAATTTTGATGCAAATGATACAAGGACACCAATTGTGCGATTCTAATGGTTGGAAAATTATTAGGACGCATTCTAAAAAAAGAAAATTGTTGTTTTGCAAGCGTCTGCAATGCAAATTTATGCTGTAAATAAGCATATTCTTTTTTTAGCGACAAGTGATGTGCTTCTTGAAGGTCTTCTACTAAAAAACCTGCCTGACCAAAAAGCAATGCCATAAACTGATGCTCGTTAGCACGTACTTTTCTGACAATTGAAAAATCAATCGACTGTGAAAGTGCTAAAAAAGCTTCGCCATTTACTTTTAACCCAAAATTCTTTGCTAATAGCTGAAATAATACCGCTTCAAAATCATTATTTTGATGTGCCAATAATGCACCAATAAATACCGCCTTTCGCTCTAAACGCTCAAAAAACAAACGCTCTTTCCAGTTGGAAAAAAGAAAAGCATCAATCATAGTTACCTGTTCTCCACAGGGGATCCAATTGGTAGTAACATTTGATAGTTTTAGGTAATTAGACAGCAAGTCGGAAGCTATCAATTCCTTTAGAATTAAGGTTGGCAATACAACATTTCCTTTCAAATAAACTTCTACATCGTGTTCGTAAACAACATGTAAAATAGTCGCATCATAATTGACATCGTTCTCGTGATTATGTGCATACCAATCGGAGGATTTTAAATGAATTTCGACATTACCAACCCAAATTTGATTGTTAATTACAATTTTAGCATTTAAAAAATCTGGCCCAGCATTTCGATTGTGGATTCCCGGTTTTAAAATATGTATGACTTTATTTCCTGAGGAACGTAAGTCTTCTTTTTTAAACAATTGATACTTCCAAACATAGTGCAAAAAATCTTCTTTCATAGCTTAATTTTCTGACTGTTAATGTACAAAAAAATAAAAAGACTTTATTTATGTATACATCAATTATTACAATTACAAAGACCAGTACATAGGGTTAATAACACTATTTTTGCACAAAACTTAATAGAAATGAATACGATTGAAAGTTTACAATGGCGCTATGCTACGAAAAAATTTGACGCCACAAAGAAGTTATCAAATACACAAATAGACACCCTAAAAGAAGCGTTTAATTTAACCGCAACTTCCTACGGTCTTCAGCCGATAAAATTAATTGTTATCCAAAATAAAAAAATACAGGAAAAATTAGTTCCAGCTTCTTGGAATCAACAACAAGTTTTGCAAGCTTCTCATGTTTTGGTCATTTGTATTCAAAATGATTTCACTTCTAAAGAGGTGGAAAATTATTTTAACCTCGTTAAGAAAACAAGAAACACTCCTGATGAAATTTTAAGTTCGTTTAGATCATTTTTAGTTACTGAAATAGATAAAAAAACACCAGGAGAATTAAATATTTGGAACAAAAACCAAGCCTACTTAGCATTAGGAAATCTACTTACGGTTTGTGCAATAGAACAGATAGATGCCTGTCCAATGGAAGGTTTTATTCCAGAACAATATGATGAAATTTTAGGCTTAAAAGCGCATGGTTTAACTTCTACTTTGGTCTTACCTGTTGGTTTTAGGGCAGAGGATGATGCTATGAAAAATCTTGCAAAAGTTCGCAAGGAATTAGAAGATTCTATCATCGAAATTTCGTAATTTTAAAATTAAATAAAACACCTAATTACACTTATGAGTAAAGCTGTTAGAAATCAAGAACCTAAGGAGGTTTGGAATCATTTTGCAGACTTAAATGCGATACCTCGTCCTTCAAAAAAAGAAGAACGTGTTATTGAGTTTATGGTCGCTTTTGGAAAAAAACATAATCTAAACACTTTTGTAGATACTGTTGGTAATGTAATCATCACCAAACCAGCGACAAAAGGTTATGAAGATAGAAAAACAGTGGTGATGCAAAGTCATTTAGACATGGTACATCAAAAGAATTCGGAAACGAATTTTGATTTTGATTCTCAAGGCATTGAGATGCTTGTTGAAGGCGATTGGATTACAGCTAACGGCACAACACTTGGAGCTGATAATGGACTAGGAGTTGCCGCTATCATGGCTGTTTTATCTTCTGATACTATTGTGCATCCAAATTTGGAAGCGTTATTTACCATAGATGAAGAAACGGGGATGACGGGTGCAATGGGTCTTGAAGGGGGCCTTTTAAAAGGAGAGATTTTATTAAACTTAGATACTGAGGAGGATGACGAAATAGGAATGGGTTGTGCTGGTGGAATCGATGTTACAGCTAGAAGAACTTATACCGAAGAGCAAACTCCAGAAAACACGATTGCATTTACAATTACGATTAATGGTTTAAATGGTGGGCATTCTGGAATGGAAATCCATAAAGGTTTAGGAAATGCCAATAAAATAATGAATCGTGTTTTATTTGACGGATTCACTAATTTTGGATTAAGAGTTTCGGAGATTAATGGCGGGAGTTTACGAAATGCAATTCCAAGAGAAAGCACAGCAACGGTCATAATAGATACTGTTTCGGGTGCAGATTTTCTTTTTAAAAATGAACTACTTATCAACAATATTAAAAAGGAATTCTCAACAATTGAACCAAATTTAAATATTATAATTACACCAACTTCTTCTCCAGAAAAAGTAATGAACTTAGGAGCTCAAGAAGGCTTAATCAAATCTATCTACGGTGCTTTAAACGGAGTGTATCGAATGAGTCCAGATATTGCAGACTTGGTAGAGACTTCCAATAATATTGCTCGTGTTATCGTAAAAAAAGGCGCTATAAAAATAGGCTGTTTAACAAGGTCTTCTTCTGAAAGCAATAAAACAGATCTAGCAAATTCTTTGCGTTCCGTTTTTGAAATGGCTGACTTAGAGGTTGAGTTTTCTGGAGATTATCCAGGATGGCAACCCAATGTAACTTCAGAAATACTAGAAGTTGTTTCTAATTTATATGAAAAATTGCATGGAGAAAAAGCACTTGTGGCTGCTTGCCATGCAGGTTTAGAATGTGGAATATTAGGACAAAATTATCCTGAGATGGACATGGTTTCTTTTGGGCCTACTATCCTAGGTGCGCATTCACCAGATGAACGAGCAGGTATTAGTTCAACACAAAAATTCTGGAAGTTTTTAAAAGAAATTTTAAAGAACATTCCCAAAAAATAATAAATACGTCTCTTATTTATGTAAAATATAGTACTTTTCATTTTTATGATGTTTTTAACAACTTTGATTAAAAAAAAACAGAATAAAGTGTATTTTTACTTTTTACAAAAATTGATTTTTTAATGGGGAAAATAATTGCAATCGCAAATCAAAAAGGAGGTGTTGGAAAAACAACTACGAGCATAAATTTAGCAGCCTGTTTGGGGGTGCTAGAAAAAAAAGTGTTGCTTATCGATGCCGACCCTCAAGCGAATGCTTCTTCTGGATTGGGCATTGATGTAGCATTTGTTGAAATTGGCACCTATCAAGTTTTAGAACATACAATTGCTGCAGAAAATGCAATTGTAAAAACATCTTCCCCAAATCTTGATATTATTCCTGCACATATTGATTTAGTTGCGATTGAAATTGAATTGGTAGACAAACCAGAAAGAGAATACATGCTAAAAAAAGCATTGACTTCATTAAAAGATTCCTATGATTATATTTTGATTGATTGTGCACCTTCATTGGGGTTGATCACTTTAAATTCTTTAGTTGCAGCCGATTCTGTGATGATTCCGATCCAGTGTGAGTACTTTGCTTTAGAAGGTTTAGGGAAGTTATTAAATACCATAAAAAGCATTCAAAATATTCATAATAAAGATTTGGAAATTGAAGGCTTATTATTAACGATGTTCGATTCTCGCTTAAGGTTATCAAACCAAGTAGTTGATGAGGTTAGAAAACATTTTTCGATTATGGTTTTTGAAACTATTATAAGAAGAAATGTTCGTTTAAGTGAAGCACCAAGTTACGGGGAAAGTATCATTGCCTATGATGCAACAAGTAAAGGTGCTGTAAATTACCTAAACTTGGCCCAAGAATTGATTAAAAAAAACCTATAAATGGCAAAAGCAACAAGAAAACAAGCATTGGGTAGAGGCTTATCAGCCTTGTTACAAGAACCTTCAGACATTGTTTCTGCATCCGATAAACACGCAGATAAAATTGTTGGGAGTATTGTTGAGATTGAATTGGACGTAATAGAAGTCAACCCTTTCCAACCTAGAACCTATTTTGATGAAGAATCTTTAGGAGAATTGGCAAATTCAATTAAAGAATTGGGCGTAATACAACCCATTACCGTAAGGAAATTAGAAGGAAATAAGTTTCAATTGGTGTCAGGAGAAAGACGTTTTAGAGCTTCAAAACTAATTGGAAATAAAACGGTACCTGCATATATAAGAATTGCAAACGATCAAGAAATGCTAGAAATGGCATTGGTTGAAAATATACAACGTAAAAACTTAGATCCGATTGAAGTAGCGCTTTCATATCAACGTTTAATTGATGAAATTCAGCTAACACAAGAAGCATTAAGTACTCGAGTTGGCAAAAAACGTTCTACGGTAACCAACTACTTGAGACTATTGAAATTAGATCCTATTTTACAAACGGGAATGCGTGATGGCTTTATTTCTATGGGTCACGGAAGAGCCATCATAAATATTGAAAGCACGAAAGATCAATTAAAAATTTACGAAAAAATTATTCGTGAAAAATTATCTGTAAGACAAACAGAATATTTGGTTAAAAACCTAAAATCACCTGTAAGTACTAAAAAGAAAGAAATACCAAAATTTATCAAAGAAAACATTCAAGGAATTAATACTTTTTTTGGTCATAAAGTAGCAATCATTATGGGAACAAATGGAAAAGGAAAACTGACCATCCCTTTTCATTCTGAAGAAGACTTTAACCGAATAAAAAACCTATTAAAATAGTGCTTCTAAAAAAATCGCTCTTTTCATTATTATTTGTTTTACTACTAACAAATGCTATTTCTGCTCAAAAAGATTCCACGGAGGTAAAAAAAGTAACCGTGAAAGAAAAAATTGAACTTCCCCAAGGAGTATACAATCCATTATCTCCATCAAGAGCTGCTTTTTATTCCGCAATTTTACCAGGAATGGGGCAGATTTACAATAAGAAATACTGGAAAGCTCCTATTGTTTGGGGAATTCTAGGTGGAACCACTTATTTATACTTGGACAATAATAGTGTTTATAAAAGATATCGTACTGCTTTTAAATTGAGAAAAGCGGGACTTCAAGACGAATTTACACTCATAGATGCTGCAGGAAATTCTTCAGTTTTAATTTCTGAAGCAGGTTTGGAAAGTGCTCAAAAACAATTAAGAGAAAATAGAGATCTTGCATTATTATCAACAGTATTGGTCTATGTTTTACAAATTGTAGAAGCAAGTGTCAATGCACATTTACTTCAGTTTAATACGGATGATAATCTAACTTTTAGGCCTGCGATCATCCCAGACAATATGAAATTTGCAAACACGGCAGTAGGCTTCAACTTAAAATACAACTTTTAAACATGAATATTGCTTTATTAGGATATGGTCGCATGGGTAAAGAAATTGAGCAAATTGCTCTTTCTCGAGGACATACCATCGTTATAAAAAGTGACGGAAACGCAAAATACGATATCAATATTGCAGATGTTGCTATTGATTTTAGTATTCCAGATTCGGCTTTTAAAAACATTTCAAATTGCATCAATCATCAAATTCCAGTAATTTCTGGAACAACGGGTTGGTTGGAGAAATACCCAGATGCGATTGCTCTCTGTAAAGAAAAAAAAGGTGCTTTCATCTATGCCTCAAATTTTAGTTTGGGTGTAAATATTTTCTTTGAACTCAATAATCAATTGGCAAAAATGATGCGCCAATTAAAAAACTATAATGTTTCTATAGAAGAAATTCATCATACTAAAAAGTTAGACGCTCCGAGTGGTACCGCAATTACTTTGGCAGAAAGTATTGTGAAGAACGGAGCTTTTACAAATTGGGAGTTGAACAAAGCTACAACAACAGAAAGCCTTCCTATATATGCAAAGAGAATTCCAGAGGTTCCTGGTACACATACAGTATCTTATGCTTCTGGAATTGATGAAATCCATATAAATCATACCGCAAAAAACAGACAAGGCTTTGCTTTAGGGGCTGTAATTGCTGCAGAATGGTTGCTCAATAAAGAAGGAGTGTACTCTATGAAAGATGTGTTAAACATTGGTTAAAGATGTAACGTTTTCAAAATTATAACTATCTATTAAAATAAACTCTTTTAAAAGAAAAGGTAAAATATACAATTATGACATTTACACAGTGGTTTCTTTTTTTTATTGCAATACAAGTGATCCACTTTTTAGGAACTTGGAAGTTATACGTAAAAGCAGGTAGAAAAGCTTGGGAGGCAATTATTCCAATTTATAACGGAATTGTTTTAATGCAAATTATAAATCGTCCAAAATGGTGGGTACTTTTATTGTTTGTACCTGTTGTGAATTTATTAATGTTTTTGGTTATTTGGATAGAAACCATAAGAACCTTTGGTTTTTATAGAAAAGTAGATTCACTTCTAGTAATAGCAACATTAGGAGGATACATTTTCTATATAAATTACGCAACCGAAGCAACATACAATGCAAAAAGAAGCATCAAACCACGTTCTGAATTGGGCGAATGGGTTAGTTCGATTACATTTGCAATTATTGCTGCTACCTTAGTGCATACTTATTTTATGCAGCCTTTTACCATTCCGAGTTCTTCGTTAGAAAAATCTTTATTAGTGGGTGATTATTTGTTTGTTAGCAAATTTCATTACGGGGCAAGAATTCCTTCTACCGTGATTGCGGCTCCTATGGTTCACGATTCTCTACCCTTTACAAGTTCAGCCTCATATTTGAATAAACCTCAATTACCCTACTTAAGAGTTCCCGGGTTTCAAAAAATAAAAAATAATGATATTGTTTGTTTTAATTGGCCTGCCGATTCGCTAAAAACAATGTGGGGAGATAATTCTGGCGAATTCACATACAAACCTGTTGATAAGAAAACTAACTATGTAAAACGATGTGTGGCTGTTGCTGGGGACACCTTAGAAATAAGAGATGGTTTTGTATTTATAAATGGGAGGAAAAATAGTTTACCGGACAGAGTAAAACTCCAATTTAAACACACCGTATACTCTTCCAAAGGAATCAGTACAGAGAAAGTATTAAGATATATTGGCAAAGAATTTGAAAGCAAGTTTATTGTTGATTACAAAAGCAACGAGGAATTTGCTGAAATGGGAAAACATCTTTCTGCCAGAAAAGCATTGGGTGGAAATAAATTTAGAGTGAACACCTATGATTACAAGAGTGTATTGGCGGTTGCAAAAAAATATAACTCTACTATTTCAGAAATTAAAACCAATAAAAGAATTGTAAATTTAACATTAGATATTGCAAAGAGGCTAAGGAAAGATTCGGAAGTTGATAGTGTTGTTCAGATTATACATGATGTCGATACTGCCATCTTTCCTCAAATTGATAGTAATGAATGGAGTCAGGACAATATGGGTCCAATTTATATTCCCAAAAAAGGAGTTAGGATAACCATTAACGCTGAAAATTTACCCTATTATCAGCAAATTATTGAACGCTACGAATACAATAATTTAGTAACTAACAATGGGATCATATACATCAATGGAAAAAAAGCGGACACCTATACATTTCAACAAGATTATTACTGGTTGATGGGAGATAACAGACACAATTCTTTAGACTCAAGATATTGGGGTTTTGTTCCTTTCGATCATGTATTAGGAAAGCCAGTAATGGTTTGGTTTAGTTGGGAAGCAGATGCTTCTACCTTTATGGCAAAATTAAAATCAATTCGTTGGAGCAGAATGTTTACAACAGTTGGTGGTGAGGGAGAACCTGTATCCTACAGATATGTTGCTTTAGGGCTACTTTTACTCTACTTTGGATATAGTTTTATCAAGAAAAAGAAAACGAAATAATGGGGTTATTTTTACCAACCTACTTTCCTCCTATTTCTCAATTTTCTGAAATAGTACGTTTTAATGAAATTACTTTTGAAGTTGAGGATAATTTTCAGAAACAGAGTTACCGAAACCGTTGTTATATATATGGTGCCAATGGGCAGCAAATGCTCAATATTCCTATACAAAAAAACAAAAGTTTTGAAAAGCAGAAAACAAAAGATACCTTGGTTGACAATAGTGTAAAATGGCAAGATCAGCACTTTAAATCATTAAAGGCTTCTTATAATTGTTCTCCTTTTTTTGAATTTTTTGAAGACGATTTACACCGTATTTATAGCAAAGAATATCGCTATTTAAATGACCTTAACTTAGATACATTTTTATTTTTAACGGATGTACTTCAATTGGAAATAAAAACAAAAAACACAGTGGAATATAACCATCAAAATATCCTAAACGACTTTCGATTTCTTGCAAGTGTGAAACAAAGTACCAAAAAACAAAAGAAACCTTATATTCAAGTTTTTGAGAACAAACATGGATTCATTCCAAATCTATCAATGTTAGATCTGCTGTTTATGGAAGGTCCAAATGCAATTAATTTTTTATAATTCTTCAATTTTTCATAATTTTTTATAATTTTTTATAATTTTTTATATAAATTTGAAAAAACTATTCATTTACTGATAACTACCCCGGAAATAAGTAATTAAATACTTTTAACAAAATATTAAAAAATATGTTCTAAATATCATTGTATAATAGAATTTAATTTTATAATGATTGCGTAAATTTAAGTGTTTTATGGGTTTGGATATTATAGCAACAGTAAATAATATTTTTATAATGTAAATTTTAACTCGTAAAAATTTATTCAAAAAACAAGATAACAAAGTCAAGTTTATTTGTTTTTAGAATTCATAAGAAGTTAAGATTGTTATAAATATTTAACTATATGGAATTCATTATCGATTTAATTTCGAAAAACAACAAATTACCTTTTAAAACTATTAATAGTTTTAATAAATTACTTTCTTATCAAAGTGTTAAGAAAAAACATGTTTTAGCAAAAGCTGGTGAAACTCCAACCGATTTTTATATCTTAAAAAAAGGAGTTGTTCGCTCTTATTTTTTAGACAAAAAAGGAAGAGAAGTCATTCAGTCATTAACTGTTGGAGGAAGCTCTACTGGAGCATTCTCTAGTTTAATTTTAGACAAACCCTCTAGAATATTTTATGACTGCCTTACCGATTGTGAATTTTATGTTGGTGATTTTAAAGAATTCAAAAAACTTACAAAAAAAGACATCAATATCAGTTTGTTGTACACTAAAGTTTTGGAAGACGCTTACATTAAAAAAGAAAAAAGAATTTTTGAACTTTCAATGTTAGACGCAACAGATCGGTACTTAAAAATCAGAAAAGATTTACCAAATATCGAAAAACAAATACCGCAATATCAAATTGCTTCTTTTTTAAATATTACACCAGTACAGTTAAGTAGAATTAGAAAAGATTTACTTATGAAAAGAATTCGAAAATAGTTGTTTTTATTGTCTATAAAACTCATAACTTTACCGAATTATAATAAATTATAAGCATCCAAAAAAAAAGACTTCTTACATAGTCTTTTTTGCTTTTCAAAAATGATATTTAAAAACGGGCTTCATTACGGACTTCACTTTTTGGCACCGCTACTCATCTCTTATTTTTTCTTTAGAAAAAAATGGGAAAAGGTGTATTTGGTTTTCTTACTTTCTATGTTGGTCGATTTAGATCATTTGATTGCAACACCTATTTTCGATAAGAGCAGATGCAGTATCAACTTTCATCCACTACACTCTTATGTTGGTATCGCATTTTATGCAATGGGACTACTCTTTAAAAAATCAAGAATTCTTGCGTTTGCATTACTTTTACATATGATTGCAGATTCTTTAGATTGTTATTTATAAAACTTTTTAAGAAGGCTATCAAACTCTGGTGAAATGTGTAACTTAAAGATCAAAAACACATAAATTACAACGATTATAATGCTTTTTAAAATAATATTTATAATCGGATGTATTGGTAAATCCCATAAATAAACGTTTACAAATGGAAACTCCCAGAAATTAAACATTAGATACAAAATAGCAATAATTGAAAACAGTAATAATGATTTATTTGTAAATGGTGTAATGGAAAATTTACGCTTCACAAAAAACAACTTAAAGGTATTTGCCAAAAAAATAACAATGAGGGTTGCCAGCGCCAAACCATTGGTTCCCATATCCAATTCATAATAAAATAGTTTGTTTAACAAATAAACAGAAAACGCCATCGTAAGACTTATAGGCAAAGTTATTTTATAAAATTTAGAGTTGTTTATAATAGCACCATTACTCCCTAGAAAGCCATTGTATAGCTTCAGCAATGAAATCATTAGCACCACCAAAACACCTCCTGAATATGCTTCGGGAAGCAAACTGAATAACTGATTTATATTTGTATTGATCAAAACAAAAAATAGTCCACTAATTAACAATAAATTAAGGGAGCTTTTTTTATACAAAGAGGCTACCTCTTTATGATTTCCTTCATGTAAAGTTTTTGAGGTTAATGGTTGTAAAATATTTAACATTGCTCTACTTGGCGCTTCAATAAAAGAACCAATAAAAACAGCGACGGAATAATAAGCAGCTTTCATTAAAGATTCTTTTCCAGGAATCATAAATTTATCAATGTCTAAAATAATCGCTCCGGCGCTTCCCGCTAGAATAATATATGCTGAAAAACGGATTACTTCATTGAAATTTTCTGGCTTTGAAAATGTAAATTTGGGGGTATATAATTTGAGCGCATAGATCATCATTACAAGCGTTCTTAAAAAATAAGCTCCTGTTAAATAATAAATAAATTCAGCTTTTGTAATCAGTTCAGAATAAACTGCAAACAATAGCAGCATGACAACAACTCGATTCCACAACTCTTTCAGAATATTACCAAAAACAGATTGAAACTGTACTTTTGCCCAAGCATAAAAAATCTCAAAATAGGACGTAGCAACTGCAATTAAATAAATTATAAACGTATAGTCTTTAATAATTGGATTTTCACTAGATAAATACTGTCCTATTTCTTCATAAAAAAGAGTTCCGAAATAAGCAATGGGTATCGCTATAAAAAAGGGCAAAAAGAGTATGGATGATAAAAAACGATCCTTTTCAATTTTAGTGAAATAACTAGAAAAAAACTTTACGATTGAATGATGTACTCCTAAAGCAATTAAAGGCATTAACAGATTGGAGGTAGAGAGTAGAAAAGTAACCAACCCATAATATTCATCTTCTAGGAAACGTGTATATAAAAACAAGGTATTGATTCCCCCAAAGAGAAACCCCAAATAAATAAATAACGTGTTTTTTAAAGACTGTTTAAAGACAATTCCCACTTAATATTGAATTAAATTACAAATAGAATCATGAATTTTTTTTCCCACATTTTCACCAAACAAATTGACACTAAAATCCATTTCAGCAGTCAAAAAATATTGAAAAGCAGACAACATATTTTCTTTATTGGTTCCTACAATTTTTGCGAAATTGTGAGTAACCAGCTCCAACCATTCCGTTTCTTCACGGACAATAATACAGTTTTTATTACTGAAAAAAGCTTCTTTTTGCAAACCACCACTATCGGTAACAACCATTGTACAATTCTTTAACAATTCTAACATATCAAAATAACCAACAGGTTCTATGAAGGTGATTTTTGTATTGATTTTAAATTTTGTTAGCATTTTTTTTGTCCTAGGGTGCAAAGGCAAAACAACTTGTTGTGTTTGATGAATTTCATCCAAAGCAGCAAAAATTTCTTTTATTTTAACTTCATCATCTGTATTCTCTTGACGGTGAATCGTTGTTAAAACAAATGCCTCTTTTGATAAATCTAAGTCTTGAATAATAGTAGATTTTTCTGATGATTTCTCACTGTAAAACGCAACTGCATCTTTCATGATATCACCATGTTTTTCGATTTTTATTGGCAAAATTCCAAAACCTTCGTTGGCAAGATTCTGAAGCGAGGTATCTGTTGGGCAACTTAATAAAGCTGAAAT
>TARA_B110000238_G_scaffold61095_1_pt1 | contig 22680 bp, 21 predicted proteins | sample TARA_B110000238 | Tara Oceans TARA_B110000238 (sample SAMEA4397569) | marine metagenome | biome: Polar Biome; feature: [SRF] surface water layer (ENVO:00010504); material: water (ENVO:00002006), including particulate matter (ENVO:01000060) such as... | depth 5 m | reverse complement strand
CTTAAACGCCATTTCCAAAAGCCTTCACCAAAAACAACACCAACTTTTTGATTACCATCTTCAAAACAAATAATTGGATTAGATGTATTAAGACCTCCAATTTTTTGATTAATTAAAATTGATGAAGAGTTAACTGTCGAGTATGAGCCAAATGGGGTGATTAAAGGGGGCATTAATTCTATCATTTGCTTAAGACTATCAGAAATATTAAATTTATCAAATGAAGAGTTAATAGATGGCAATACTTCATCTAAAGAACCTTTTTTTAAAAATTCAACAGAATTAATAAAGGAGTTAAGATTAGTAAAATCATTAGTGCAAAAAATTAATAATGGAACAGTAGATTGATAAATATCATATATCACATCTTCATTTAAAGAATTTATAGAATGGAGAACAACTAAATTAAAATCTGAAAAAGCATCAGAAAAATCAGCAGTTTTAGAAATTTTAAATTCAATATTTTTATTAGAAGAAATTACAGAAACTAAAGAATTAACGTCAGGATGAGGAGAGTCATTTAGAATTAAAACTCTAGACTTAGAATCAATAACGTCAATATAAAAATCAAAATAATTATTAATAATATTTTTTTCATTTAAAAGCTCTGAAAGTTCTACTCTATATTTATTTACACCTTTACTCGTTGCCTTAATAAAATGATTAAACTCAAAAAAATCTAAATCAGTTTTACAATTAATAAAATCAGAAAAGATGATCTTATTATTTTTTTTTATTTTAATATTTATTCTTTGTTCTAAAGCAGACTGAGCTTTCACTCTTATTTTGACAGGAAATTTATTATCTAAAAAAGTTATATCATTATGCTCAACCTTATCAATACATAAATCTGGCTGAATTAAAGTATCACCTTGGAGAATAGTGTTAATTGAAAAATTAAAATCTTTAGAGTAAATTGGGTTTAAACCTTTGTTATATAGTCCATCGGAAGCGATTATGACAGAGGATAAATTCCTATCATAATAGATAGAATTTAGATCATCTAAAACTTTACTAAAGTTTGTAAAGACTCCATCATTAGAATCAGATAACCCTTCATATAATTTATCTGAAAAATGATACGTATGAACCTCATGATTTTTCAAATTATCTTTAATTATACCAAACTCATTACTAATATTCTCCTTAATTGAAGAAGACGCATCTTGAAGTAAAACTACTATAGGTTTTTCAATTCTTTTTTCAATTGAATTTATGAACGGAGAAAGCAATAAATAAGATAAGAATGCAACAAATGAAAATCTAACAAAAAATAGAATAGATATTATCCATTTGTTAAAATTTTGATTCCCCTTGTATAAAAGAAAAGAATATAAAAGGCCTATAAAAACACAAAAAAAATTAAAGTACCAAGGAGATGTGTGTTCAAGAAACATAATACTATGTTAGCATACCTCCGCAAACATTAATAACTTGACCTGTAACATACGAAGACATATCAGAAGCAAGAAATAATGAAACATTTGCAATATCTTTAACTTTTCCATTCCTTTTTAAAGGAATACTTTTTGCCCATTCCTCCATTTGATCTTTTCCTAATGCTGCTGTCATTTCAGTTTCAATAAAACCTGGAGCAATTGAATTGCATCTAATATTTCTTGACCCTAATTCTAAAGCAGTAGATTTTGTAAATCCATTAATTGCAGCTTTAGAAGCAGAATAATTTGCTTGACCTGGATTTCCTTTTACTCCAACAACAGAACTCATATTAATAATAGATCCTTGTCTTTGTTTTAACATTGGTCTTAAAACAGCTTTTGTCAAGTTAAAGACAGAATTCATATTTACTTGCATAACAGAATTAAAATCATCCTCACTCATTCTCATAAGTAAATTATCTTTTGTTATACCAGCATTATTAACAAGAACATCAATAGAACCAAATTCCTCAACAACTTTATCTGCTAAACTTTGAGAGGCTTCAAAATCTGCTGCATTTGATATATATCCCTTTGCATTTACTCCTAATAATTTTAGCTCATTTTCTAATGAAATTACATTCTCACATCTTTTAAGTGATGTAAAAGCAATATTAGCTCCATTTTCAGCAAAAAGTAAAGCTATAGCCCTACCAATACCTCTGGAAGCTCCAGTAATGATAACATTCTTATTTTTAAGTAGATTCATAGTAATTTATTTTTAAAATAAAATGAATAAAATTATTTACTCATTAATTTAAACATTAAAGATCCAATTTCTGCAGGAGATTCTGCTACTTCAATTCCACATTCTCTTAATATTTGCATCTTAGCCTCAGCGGTATCATCCTTTCCTCCAACTATTGCACCAGCATGCCCCATAGTTCTTCCAGCAGGAGCTGTTTTTCCAGCAATAAAACCAACCATTGGCTTAGTACCAAATTCTTTTACCCATTTGGCAGCATCTGCTTCAAGTTGACCACCAATTTCTCCAATCATGATAATACCGTCAGTCTGATCATCATTCATAAAAAGTTCTACAGCATCTTTTGTTGTAGTTCCAATAATTGGATCACCTCCAATACCAATAGCAGTAGAAATACCCATACCAGCTTTGACAACTTGATCAGCTGCTTCATATGTTAAAGTTCCTGATTTAGATACAATACCTATTCTTCCTTTCTTAAATACAAATCCAGGCATAATTCCACACTTAGCCTCTTCAGGAGTAATAATGCCAGGACAATTTGGACCAACTAAAATACAATCAATATTTTCTAAATAACTTTTAACTGTTATCATATCTTTTGTAGGTATTCCTTCTGTAATACAAATAATCACTTTAATTCCAGCATCTGCTGCTTCCATAATTGCATCTGCTGCAAAAGCAGGAGGAACAAAAATAAGACTAGTGTTAGCATTTACATTTTCAACTGCTTCAGAGACAGTATTAAATACAGGTTTTTCTAAATGAACAGTCCCTCCTTTTCCTGGAGTCACACCACCAACTAAATTTGTGCCGTACTCAAGCATTTGACTAGAATGAAATGTCCCCTCTCCTCCTGTAAAACCTTGTACAATAACCTTTGAATCTTTATCAACTAATACACTCATTATTTTTTATTTAAATTTAGTTCGCAAAATTACTACAAAATGGCTACTAACAAAGGATTTTAAATACTTTTGCACTATGACAACATATTTAAATAATGATACAATATGTGCAATAGCTTCAGGTGGAGGAATGAGTGCTATTGCTTTAATAAGATTATCTGGTCCAAAATCAATTTCAACAATTAATCAATTATTTAGTAAACAATTAAACAAACTATCTTCTCATACAGCACATTTTGGAACTATTAAAATTGAAGAAAGGATTATTGATGAAGTTGTAATTACAATATTTAGTAAAAACAAATCTTTTACTGGTGAAGAAACGATAGAAATTTCTTGTCATGGATCAAATTTCATACAACAAAAAATACTAGAAATATTAATTTCAAAGGGAATTAGAATAGCTAATCCTGGTGAATTTACAATGAGGGCTTTTCAAAACGGGAAACTTGATCTTTCACAAGCAGAATCAATTGCTGATTTAATTGAATCTGAGCATGAATCTGCTCATAAAAATGCAATACAACAATTAAGAGGAGGTTTCAAGAAAAAACTACAATCTTTAAGAAGTGATTTAATTGATTTCGCATCACTTATTGAGTTAGAGTTAGACTTTGCTGAGGAAGATGTAGAATTTGCAAATAGAGATAAATTAAAAGATTTATTAAAGCAGATTAATGTTGAAATAAAAACTTTGATTTCATCATTTAAACTTGGTAACGTAATTAAAAATGGTATTCCTGTTGCAATTATAGGATCTCCTAATGTTGGTAAATCAACTCTGTTAAATACCTTATTAAATGATGACAAAGCCATTGTTTCTGAAATTGCTGGAACAACCAGAGATGCTATTGAAGATGAATTAATAATTAATGGATTCAAATTTAGATTTATTGATACAGCTGGTCTAAGAGAAACTAATGATAAAATAGAGAAGATTGGAATTAAAAAAACAATAGAGAAGATAAAAGAATCTAAAATCATCTTATTATTATTAGATGGAACTAAAAATATAAATTCTCAAATTAAAGATATCAGCTTAAAAGAATTAAGTCTTAAAAATAAAATAATCTATGTTGTTAATAAAGTTGATATTCAATTAAAGAAATCTAATAACAATAAATATATTTACATTTCAGCACTCAAAAATATAGGTATAGAAAATTTAAAGAAAAAAATAATTAAAAGTTACCAATTAGAAAAGTATGCTAAAGATGATACTATAATTACTAACATCAGACATTACGATGAATTACAAAAAACTATGTTTGAAATAAATGAAGTCCTTAATGGTTTAAATAATAATATTAGTAGTGATTTTTTAACCACAAACATAAGACAAGCATTATTTCATCTTGGAGCAATTACTGGTGAAGTAAATACTGATGATCTTTTAGCTAATATTTTTGGAAAGTTCTGTATCGGAAAATAGAAGGTCAAACAATAGCAATAGACTAGTATTGGGCTTTTTCTTAGCACTAACAAGCCCAGGAGAACTAGTTGTATTAATTTAGCTAAATAAGAATATCACATAAATAAAAGATAGTTATAATTAACTTTATAAATTTATTATTGCATCATGTAGAAACCTTTACAATCTTTATAAAGGTTTCTACATTTTATATATAATTTTAATTTCATAGTTGGATAACTTGAATATTCTGTGGAAGATTATAACTATTATATTATCTTTAGTATTATTGTTATCGATTGTAATATTTACTTTAATTTTTACATCTTTTTTATACAACAAAGGAAATAGTAAAATTCAAAAATGAAAGATTAAGAAAAAACTAATAAAAGATCAATTATGAAATATTGGAACTTATTAAAAAAGGAAAAAAATAATTCAATTATTATAATATCTTTTTTTATTTTAATTTTTCCTTTTATTATTGATTATCGAGTTTCTGATATGGTATTATCAATTCGCTTTTTAGCTCTTAGCTTATTAATATTAATATTATATTTCATTAAAGCAAAGCAAGGATTTAATATCTATATTATTAAAAACCCTATTATTATCTGCTTAATAGGGTTATTGTTAATTAATATTATCTCTGCAATTTTTAATTTAGTGAGTGCAGATTCTATATTTTCAATATATCGAATATGTATTCTGCTATCATTAACACTATTATTCTCTAATGTTTTTAGAAAAAAAAACTTTTTAATATTAGCAAAATCTACGTTGTTTTTTTGTTTAACACTATTAACAATATACTTTATACAAGTTTATATTTTAGCTAAAAATGAGGTGTTTTTAAATAATTCAATTGAAAAAATTTCTTCAACGATGGGGAATAAAAATTTATTAGCATCTGTATTTTTTTTAAGCATACCATTTATTTTTTATGTTCACTATTATTCAACAAAATTTTGGAAAACTTTATCTGCTATAGTATTTTTCTTAATAATTATTTGTTTAGTAATGATTCAATCAAAAGCTGTTTTATTAGCATTAACTATTTTATTTTTTTCGTTTTTTATTCTCTCATATAAATCATTTAAAAAACAACTATTCTACATCATTTTTTCTGTTAGTTCAATTTGTTCAATATTATTTTGTGTAGTTCCAGATACTTATGCTCACTTAAAAAATGAAGTAGATCAGGTTTTTAGGATGAAAAATAGAATTATTGAAAATAGAATTATGCAAAATGACTCAAGAATTTCTCTTTACATCAAAACGTTTGAAATTATTAAATCTAATCTTTTTCTTGGCGTTGGTCCGGGTAATTGGAGAAAAGAAATTTCTAAATATGGATTAAAAGACACCATTGGTCAGAAAGGGGATAAATTTGTGCAACGCCCACATTCTGACTTTTTATGGTATTTTTCAGAAGGAGGTTTCTTTTCATTTGCTTTTTATCTATTTTTTTTAATTCTTTTATTAAGATACGCATTCACACTATTTAGAAATGAAAAAACTAATGAACGTTATTTTTATTTAATTATATTTTCAACAATTTTAGGATATATTTTTATTAGTGCTTTAGATTTTCCAAGTGAACGTCCATCTCATAACTTTCTGTTATCAGCTCTAGCAGCAATAATAATATCTCAGTCCATAAATAAAAAGAATATTTATTATAAAAAAAATATTTTATCTTCTGTTTTAGTCTCTTCATTTTTTGTAGTTTTTTTAGTTTACTCGATTTTAATTTATAATAGTAATTTACATATGTCTAATGTACTAAGACATAAATCACAAAAAAATTGGAATAAAATGATTATTGAATTAGATGCTGCATATCATCCTGTTTTTTTTGATATAGATAACACATCTACACCTTTAGATTGGTATTATGGTATTGCTTATTTTAATAAAGGTAATATTAATAGTGCTTTTAATTATTTTAATAAAGCCTATCAAATCAATCAATATCATTTACATGTCATTAATAATCTTGCAACCTGCTATGGATACAATAATGACTATATAAGTGCTGAAAAGTTATATAAAGAATGTATGACTATTTCTCCAAGGTTTGAAGAAGCTGCTCTTAATTTAGCTAATATATATTTTTACAATAATAAAGAAGAAAAAGCTCTTGATGTGTTATTAAAAGTTAGAGATTTTCAAATTGAAAATCATCAAAACTTATTAGTATTATATTTAGAATATCTAAATAAATTTTATAAAAAGATTAATAAAAAAAATTCAGTATTAGAGGATAAATCTATTTTTATCTTTAAAAAAGATAAAAAGTCTTTTTTGCTTTTAAAAAAGATAAATAATTTAAGAAATAAGAAATTTTCATTTAATGAAATTATTAACAGTTTATAATTTTTTAGAAATATTTAAGTAAAAACATTTTTAATGTTTATAAAATGTGAAATTTGATTTATTTAGTTGAGGTATATTCAAAAAAAAAAATTATTTTTAAAAAATATTTATTTTAAAAACTTAATTAAAATGATAAAAAAAATACTATTCCATATACTTTTTATTCTTCCTTTATTGGTCTGTTCACAAAGCATAACCAATATTACACCCAGCCAAGGGGCACAAGGACAAACAATTCCTTTGATAATTAGTGGTCAAAATATAGATTTTTCTGGATGGTCCTGTTGGTCAAATACAGGAAATCTCTCAGATTTTAGATTTAGTCAATGGTCTGGAACCAACATGATGTATGGGAATTCTACAAATTCTACTGCAAACACGTTAGAAGGAAATTTAAATATACCTGCATTTCAACCACTTGGAATTTATAATACAGAAGTTTATGATTGTTCTGGTTCAGGATGGATTATGTTTCCAAATTCTTTTATGGTCAACCCTCCTATACCAATTACTTGGGATTGTATCGGAGGAGCTTGTGTAGATCCTGGAACTGGTCAAGGAACATTTACTTCTCTATCTGCATGTCAAACTAATTGTGTCGTCACTCCAACATGGGATTGTCTTGGAGGAGCCTGTGTAGACCCTGGTAATGGTGCAGGAACATATGCTTCATTAGTAGGATGTCAAGCAAATTGCATATTGAGTACATGGGATTGTATCGGGGGAGCTTGTATAGACCCTGGAACTGGTCAAGGAACTTATGCCTCATTATCAGCATGTCAAACTAATTGTAATGTTGCCCCAACTTTTGATTGTATTGGGGGAGCTTGTGTAGATCCTGGCACTGGTCAAGGAACTTATGCCTCATTAACAGCATGTCAGACTAATTGTGTTTTAGAAACATGGGAGTGTATTGGAGGATCCTGCATAGATCCTGGAACAGGTCTTGGGACATATGCTTCATTAACAGCATGTCAGACTAATTGCACCAGTTCTTCTGTAGAAATAATTGATGTCAGTAACTTTAAAATTTATCCAAACCCTACAAGTAAAATTGTTAATATAAATTTCACTTCAAAAGCAAACCAAGATATAGAAATCAAAATTTTGAGCGAAATAGGCATGAAAGTTTATAGTGATAATAAAGATTCATTTATTGGCAAGTACACAAACCAAATAAATTTAAATAACTATAGAAAAGGAATTTATTTTATAGAAATAAAAACAAATCAAGGAGTTATTAATAGGAAACTAATCCTGCAGTAAATTTTTCTTTATACATTATTAATTTATACATAAACTTTAATTATATAAAAAGCCCTGACTAAATAAAATTTAATCAGGGCTTTTTTGTGTTTAAATAATATAAACTATTCAGTTGCTTCTTTTGCAGTAACTGCCATAACCATTCCTGTTGCATCAAAATAATCACCTGACATTGATATTAAGCCATCTTTAACATCAAAATAGTGATAGGAATCAACTGAAAAAGAATTACCAGTCTCAAGACTATTGCCTGTCCAAGTTCCATAAACTCTAACACTTCCATTATTAAGAAGTGAAGTATCATCAACTCCTGGCAACCAAATTGGGTTTTCAAATTTTACATTTTCAAAACCTTCCATATAAAACCTAGCTTGACCCAAAACAGCATCATAGTCAACTAATCCTTGTCCATACATAGGAGATTGGTGCTGTATATCTTTATGAACTAAAGATTTAAATGTTTCAAAATCTGCAGGAGCTTCATAACATGCTAATACTTTTTTTGCAATTTCTAAATTTGTTTTGTATAAAGCTAAATCATCGCTCTGAGAACATGCAGATAAGATAACTATTAATGATAATAATAAGTGTTTCATTTTTTTTATTTTTTTTAATTAAATAGCTAACGAAAGTATACTTTTTCTAAGTTCTAACAAATAAATCTATTATTTTTGCATAAATATTATGAAAAGACCTTGGAATATAATTGACTCTACAGTGTATAGTCTAGCTACTTATCAGAACGAAAGAGTTAATATGAATATATGCACATATGTATCCGTAATAAGCTTAAAACCTAAAATTTATGCTATTGCAATTGATCAGCAAACACAAACGTATTTAAACCTTAAAAAAGGATGTGATATAGTATTACAGGTTCTTAATATTTCTAATATTAAAATAGTAAGAAGTTTAGGTAAAAAATCGGGGAAAGAATTTGATAAAAACAAGTACTTAAACTCTTCAGAATATTTAACAAGTTGGAATAATTTTAAAGTCATTAAAAATGCTAATGCATATTTAGAATTAACATTAAAAGATATCTATAAAGATTTTGGGGATCATGATCTTTTTCTTTTTGATATCAAAAAGTTTAAAACTAATTCAGAAGATAATATTCTAACATTTCAAGACCTTATAAAAAATAAAATAATTCTATAAATATGAAATCAATTAACATCTCGATTGTTGCTGTTTTAATACTTTTATTAACTGCATGTACAAAAAACACTATTGAAGACTTATCGTCAGAAAACTCACTAACAATAACATCTCCAGGATGGTATTTTACGCCAGATACTTTAATAATTAATATTGGAGATACTATACTATTTGATCTAACTGCAACACATAATGCTGTAGAGGTTAGTGAAGATACTTATATAAATAATGGCACCATTAGCAATGAAGGTTTTAATATTGGATATGGGGAATCAAAATTATTTATTGCTGATGAGCAAAGAGTGTATTATTATGTGTGCCAGCCACATGTAACAATGGGAATGAAAGCGATAATAATTGTTCTTTAACTCTTACTTTTTTTCAAAAACAAAAAATAATTCTTTGCCTTTTCTTTTATCAATGGAGTTATAACACTTTTCAAAAGTTTTTATATTAAAACTATTTTCAAAATATTTTTTATATTCTAACTGAGAACCTCCAAAAGGAGGATGATTGTCATATAATTTACCATAAAAAAACAAACCACTTAGCTTACCTCCATTATTAAGAAGCTCATGTGATTTAGCTGAGTAATGAGCTCTTAACTTAGGATCTAAAGCACAAAAAAATGTTTGTTCCAGAATTAAATCAAATTTCCCTGATAGATTGAAAAAATCATCACTAATGGCATTTTTATAGGGAAATTCTGGGTTCCTTTCAAGAAAACTATTAATTGCTTTAGAGGAGAAATCAACTAAATATAAATTAGTAAAACCTTTATTTAAAAGATAGGTTGCTTCATGAGCATTTCCACAACCTGGAATTAAAATTTTTATATTTTTATCTTTAATTTGATCGATATATTCTTTGATAGGTGTAGATGGATATCCAATATCCCAGCCTGTATTATTATCTAAGTACCTAGCATTCCAATTATCTTTTGATAAATCCATAATTATTTTAAAAAATTTGTTTTAAAATCAGTTAACACAATTTTTACTTCTTTAACAGAAACTATCTTTTTAATAGTTAATTTATCTTTTTCATCAGTTAAATTATTTGTCCAACAATGAATTGGATAATTAGGGAATTTATTAGAGTAAAAATGAACGCTCGAAAATGGCATAGAAATAGCATTTGGACTAAATTTTATTAAATCCTCTTTTACTTTATTAATATTAAGGATACTCTTAAAAACATGAAAAGCAGGTACCCAGTAGCTAATACTAAAGCCTAAAGATTTAAAATTAGATAACAACTGAATATCTTTAGACTCGATTATAATATCATTTTGCAGATTAAATTGATCAGTAATTTTTTTCATTAATACAATTGAAGAATCAAGATTTGATTTTTTAAGGTTTTTAAAATCAATCCAATATTTATAAAAGGAGACATTATCAATTTTAGAGAAATATTTTGTTAAAGTCATTCCGTTAGATTCTCCATGGTGTTTAACATCGAAACAATTATCGTTTGAGCTATAGAAAACATCTATTTCAAAACCTTTAAAGTGGGAAGATATCTTTTCAATCTTCTCAGGATTAAGAACTCTATGTGCCCATAATTTATCTGAGGAATTATAAAAAGTTTGTCCTTGAAAATCAAATATTGATAAATAAAAGAAAGTAGAATAGCTTATAGCTATCACAAGAAGAATAGAGAGTAAGTACTTCATATTATTTAATTAGGAGACTATTTTTAATCATAGAATTTGAATAAACCTGCTTTATAGATTTTAATTTTATCAAATCTAATGAATCTATTGGGATCTGATTATTTAATTTCCAGTTAGAGAAGTTAGTATACTTTTCTTGAAAATTATATAAAATACTTTTATCTGAGATAAAACAATATTTATCTTTATTAAAATGTATAGCCCAACTGTTCTTTTTAAAAACAGATTCCCCAAAAGAAAAAAATAATTTTTTATGGCCTAAATAATCTAAGACAGAGGGCATAATATCAATGTGCTGTGTAATAACGTTATTTTCACCTGAAAGGTCTTTAGATGGAGAATAAAACAGCATAGGGATTGAATATCTACCAAGCTTATTTTTATAGTTGAGATTATTAGATTTTGGTGAGGTATGATCAGCTGTTATTACAAAAATGGTATTATTAAACCACTCTTCATCTTTTATTTTATCAAAAAAAGTTTTTAGTGAATGGTCTGAATATCTAATAAGTTTATGAATTGCTAGATCACCATCTGCAAAGACATCATTATATTTTTCTGGAATTGAATATGGTGGATGGGCAGAAAGAGAAAAGAAGGTTGAAAAAAATGGTTTTTGCTCTTTTTTAAGTTTATTGGCAAAAAAATCAAAAAAGGGCTCATCATATATACCCCAAGTACCATCATAATCATTCTTATTACCATATTCTTCTAAACCATAATATTCACTAAAACCTGCACGTTTTGTAAAGCCATAAAAGCCCATAGTTCCTCTTGTTCCTCCGTGAAAAAAAGATGTTGAATATCCCTTTTCAGATAAAATTGATGCCAAACTATTAAAGTTATTTTGAGCGTAAACAGATGTTATAAATGGTGTGTTAGAAAATGTTGGGATAGAGGCAGTAATTGCTGGCAAGGCTTCAATAGATCTAAGCCCATTTGAAAAGGCATTATTAAATACTAAGGAGTGTCCCATTAAACTATCTAAAAAAGGAGTGAGATTTGTATTATTATAAAACCCTACAAATTCTTTTGAGAGGCTTTCCATAATAATAATTACTACATTCTTATTGCTAAACTTTTTAGTATCAAAAGAATGCTTTGTATTGTAATGCTCACCAATAACATTAGCATCAAAATAATTGTAAGATACTAATTGAGTATTATTAAAAGAATGTAAAAAACAAAATGGAGTATTTAGAATAAGACTAGAAAAAACTGGGCTTGTTAATTCACCTGCATTAATAACTTTAATTGGTTTTAGCTGAAGACCTCCCCTAGCACCAACAATAAAAAGTGAGATAGAAAATAAGAATATTAATGTAGACTTAAAAAGAGATTTGAATGTAAAAGAAACTCTCTTAGAGTTATATGGCTTAAGTTTAGTTAGTAATATTATTTGAAGTAAAGACAGTAGGACAATTGGCCAATAATGCATAATAAAACCAGGTAAAATCTGCAGACCATCATTACTTAATAAAATAAAATCAACAAAGTCATATGTAATTCTCTTATTATTAAATTGAAAGAACTCAATATCAATATTATTTAAAAATATAAAAGGAATATTAATAAGATAAAACACATAATCTATCAACTTTGGATACCATCTTTTAAAATGAAGATTGCTAGGGAAAAGAAGTAAAAAAAGTACTATCGAGTTTATGTATAATAAAATAGAAAAGTCAAAACGTAATGATTCTAAAAACAATGAAAATATAGATACATCAGAGGAGCTATCAATACTAAAATTAGATGAATTATTTATAAAGAAAAAAAATCTACTGACAGAGTAGATAAATAAGAGTAATAGTATTCTTTTAAGATAATTTATTAGATAAGTCATGAGTTCTATTTATCTAAAAAATAACGTTTGTATGCTTTGATTAAAAGAGTTAAAATTAAGGCAATAAAAATTAGCCCTACTGTGGCATAAAGCCATGAGATACTAGTTTTTAGAACAGCAAGAAAAATAATAGAAAATAAAAATACGGTAGCAAGTTCATTCCAAACTCTAAGGTTATTTTCCTTATATAATATCTTTCCTTTTTTCATTTGATTAAAAATAATTTGACAGCTGTATGTGTATAGCAAAAGAAAAAAAACAAAACATAGTTTGACCTTCATCCACTTAACATCTAACAATAAAGGGTTCGAATAAATCATACTTAGACCAAATATTGTTGTTAAAATTGCTGAAGGCCAGGTTATAATATAGAGTAAACGTTTGGTCATTAAACAAAACTGATCTTGAAGAATTTTTCTAGTAGTAGTATCTTTTAATTCACTTTCCTTAAAATATATAAACAATCTTACTAAATAGAAAAGGCCCGAAAACCAACAAACCATAAAGATTAAATGCAGCGATTTTAAATAAAGGTAGCTCATTAGTATTGTGTAGACCATTTGGTGATTACTTCCGCCCATTCGTCATTATCATTTAGGCATGGAATGTAATTAAATGTTTCTCCTCCCGCATCAACAAATTCTTCTTTTGCTTCCATAGCAATTTCCTCAAGTGTTTCTAGACAATCAGTAACAAAAGCAGGTGTAATAACAACCATTTTCTTAAAACCTTCTTTCGCTAGTCTTGCAAGTTCTGAGTCTGTATATGGTTTTAGCCAAGGTTCATTTGCAAGACGTGATTGAAAAGCATTACTATAAGTACCTTCCTTTAGTCCTAATGCTTTAACAATAGATTTTGTAGTTTCAAAAACTTGATGACGGTAACAAGTATTATGGGCAACAGAACCTTTATTACAACAGCTATTTCCTTGACAATGAAAGTTAGTGGGATCAGAAATTCTTAAATGACTCTCTGGCAGACCGTGATAAGAAAAAAGCATGTAATCATATTCTATGTCTTTTAAATGAAATTTAATATTATTTATCATAGCCTTTAGGTAGAGAGGATCATTATAAAAAGCAGGTATGAGACTTGTTTTTATATGCTTAAAGTGTTGCGCTATTTCTTGCTCTACTTTAACAACAACCGATTCATAAGAAGACATTGCATAGTGAGGATATAAAGGAAGAACTATGATGTCATCTACTCCTTGATCGTGAAGCTCCTGAATACCTTTATTGATAGACATAGAACCATAGCGCATGGCTAGCGCAGCAGGTATTTTAATAGTTTTTTTAACTTTCTCGAATAGTCTTTGTGATAATACAATTAATGGAGACCCTTCTTTCCACCAAATCTTTTTATAAGCAGCAGCAGATTTTTTTGGTCTAAAGTTTAAAATAATTCCTCTTACAAGAAAGAGTCTAAATAAATAACTCTTGCCTATTACTCTCTCATCCATGAGAAATTCATCAAGATATCTTCTAACATCTTTTACCTCTGTACTATCTGGGGAGCCTAAGTTTATAAGTAATAATCCTTTCATATTAAATAGTTTTAGAATAACTTCCTACGCCTTGATTAAGTAATGGATCAAATTTCATAGCAATATTTCTAATTACTAAGCGTCCTAAAATATTGACTTTAATAATATCATTATCAAATTCCATTAAATTATCTTCCATAAACATCTTAAATTTTTCTTTTGTAAAATCTACTGCAGAATACACTTGAGATAAACTGATATTAAATTCATTAGCTATAGTATTGAAATCTACGTAATAATTACACATAACAGAATTAATAACTGCTCTAATAATTTTTTGATCATCTTTCATAGAATACCCTCTAATAACTGCTAAACCTTCTTTCCTAATTCTATTTACATATTTAGCAGCATTTTTCTCATTTTGGCTATATGCTGAATGAAGCTGACTTATTGATGAAGCACCAAATCCATATACCTGTCCAGTAGTTAATCTAGTGCAGTAGCCTTGAAAATTACGGTGTAAACTTTTATTTTCTAATGCAATAGCAAGTTCATCATGAGGTTTAGCAAAATGATCCATTCCAATTGCAACATATCCTGCACCAACAAGTTTGTCAAAAGCATTTTGATACATAATAGCTTTATCTTCCGTCGAGGGAAAACCTATCTTTTCTAATATTTTCTGTCGAGCAATTACAGAAGGAACATGAGCATATGAAAAAGTAACAATTCTATCTGTTCCTAGTTTAATTGCTCTATCTACTGTTTTATTAAAACTTTCTACTGTTTGTAATGGAAGTCCATATACTAAATCAATATTAGTTCCTGTGAATCCCTCATTCTTTATTTTCTTTACAATAACCTCTAAGTCAAGCTTTGAAGGTTCCCTGTTAATAGCATCTAAAACATCACGCTCAAAATCTTGCACCCCAATACTTATCCTATTAAACCCAAATTCTTTAAGTAACTCAATATGCTTAAGTTCAAAATATGCTGGGCTACATTCGATAGCCATTTCATACTCTTTGGCAAAAGTGAAATTTTCTTTTATACAGTCAGTAATTTGCTCAATATATTTATAATCTATCGCATTGGGTGTTCCTCCACCCCAGTGTACTTGAGTTAAAATTCTACTTTTATCAATATCTTTTGCTACAAGTTCTATTTCTTGAATTATAGCTTCCACATAACTCTCTAAAAAAGGTTTTGTATAGCCCGTTTGAGTGGTACATCCACAAAAGTGACATAATTGAGGACAGAAAGGAATATGTATATAAATTGAAATACTTGATGGCTTCTCTTTATTAGAGAGAATAATACTATTCCTCAGATCAGTATTAGTATATTTATCAGTAAAAAATGTAGCTGGAGGATAAGAAGTATATCTAGGTCCAGACTTATTATATTTTTTTAAAAAACTTGAGTCTACATTCATAAATTAATCTCTTTTCCAGTTAGTTTCTTTTATCCAATCTACAATAAATTTTGCTTTTTTATAATCTATATCAGGTAAAAACCCGTGACCTAAATTAAAAATCCAATCTTGATTATCTCTTCCAAATGGAATAAGCTTAGATAATTCCTTTTCTATTGAAGCATAATCAGAATACATTAACCTAGGATCAATATTTCCTTGAATACCTACTTCTTTGTCTACCATTTCTCTGGCGCTATAAAGGTTCGTTTGCCAATCTATACTAACAAAATCACATAGGTCTTTATTAACATATTTTAATCCACCACCAAAATTCTTAGGAAAGAAAATTGTAGGTATCCCAAGATCTCTTACAGAGTTTAATATTTTTTTTGAAGCAGGTAATATAAGTTCATTATACATATCCTCAGGAATAAGACCTCCATAGGTTTCAAACAGCTGAAAACATTCAATTCCGTGTTTAACCTGATTTTTAGCATATTCAATAGATGTTTCTACTAAAGCATCAATTATCTTTTTACTTTCTGAAGGGTTAGAATACAAAAACTTTATAGCATCATTGAAGGTAACATCTCTAACATGTCCTCTAAACATAAAGCAAAAAGTTGTTAATGGACCTCCACAAAAACCAATTATAGGTGTATTGGGGTTCCTTACTTCTAACACTTTATCAATGTTATCATAGACATGATTTAATTTATCTAAGTTTTTAATTAAATGCTGAGAAGGATACTCAAACTTGGTAAGAGGATTATCAAATAATGGGCCTTTATCAGTAAACTTTAACCCCATCCCTAGAGCTTCAGGAACAATTAAGATATCTGAAAATAAAATTGCTGCATCAACACCTAAATCATTAATTGGCAGTAGAGTTACCTTAGCTGCTAAATTAGGATCATTCATCATATCACTAAAAGAATTATTTTTCTTTAGCTCTTGATAGGAAGGAAGTATTCTTCCTGCCTGTCTCATAAACCAAACTGGTGGTCTATGGGTATCTTTTTTATTTAATGTATCTAAGAAAATTGAATTCATTTATTAAGTTTTTCTAGAGCTATTTTATTAGCATTTATAAATTTATCTATATCGTCTTTTTCTAGAGCAGAAGAAAAAAACAAGCATTCATATGGAGATGGAGGTAAATAGATGCCTTGTTCTAGCATTAGCTGGAAGTAGTCGGCAAATTTTTCTTTATCACAGCATATTGCATCCTCATAGTTATTAATTTCTTTTTTATCAGTAAAAAACAGAGTTAGCATAGAACCATTTCTATTTATTACTGCCTTAGTATTTGTAGCTTTTATATTATTTAATAAACCTTGATGAATAGCATCTGAAATTCGTTCAAGATGAGCATAAAATTTATTATCTAATTTATTTAATACTGTCAATCCCGCGGACATTGCAAGAGGATTTCCAGAGAGTGTTCCTGCCTGATAAACAGGGCCATTTGGAGCTAAAAAATCCATTATCTCTTTACTCCCACCATAAGCTCCAACAGGAAGACCACCTCCTATAATTTTACCTAATGTTGTAATATCAGGTTTAACATCATAATATTCTTGAGCTCCAGCTTGAGCTAATCTAAAGCCTGTCATTACTTCATCAAAGATTAACAGACAATTGTATTTATCACAGAGCTCTCTAAGACCTTGTAAAAAATCTTTATTTGGTAATACTAGCCCCATGTTACCTGCTACAGGCTCCACAATAATTGCGGATACTTGATTATTATGATCAATCAATAAACTCTCCACAGATTCTAGGTCATTGTAGTTAGCTATTAATGTGTCCTTAGCTGTATTTTTTGTCACTCCAGGGCTATCTGGCAAACCCAGGGTCATTGCTCCTGAACCTGCTTTAATTAAAAAACTATCTCCATGGCCATGATAATTTCCTGAGAACTTAATTATATACTCCTTTTTAGTGTAACCACGAGCAAGTCTAATAGCACTCATTGTAGCCTCTGTTCCTGAGTTAACCATCCTTACTTTTTCAATAGAAGGAATCATGGAAATTATTTTATTAGCCATTTGAGTCTCCAAAATAGTTGGCGCCCCATAGCTAGTGCCTCGAGCAGCAGTTTCATTTATTGCATTTAAAACATCGTCATGGGCATGACCTAGTATCATTGGGCCCCATGATGAAACAAAATCTATGTATGTGTTACCATCAATATCGGTGATTTTACATCCTTTAGCTTTAGATATAAAAATAGGAGAACAGTTAACACTTTTAAAGGCTCTCACTGGAGAATTAACACCTCCGGGAATAACCTTCTGAGCTAATTTAAATTCTTTAATACTTTTTGTAAACTCCATTTATTTATTATTTAATCTATCCGCAATATCCAAGGCATAGTATGTAATAATTATATCGGCTCCAGCTCTTTTAATTGAAGTAATAATTTCCATTACTATATCCATCTCTTTAATCCAATTATTTTGTGAGGCTGCTTTTATCATTGAGTACTCACCACTGACGCTATATGCAATTACAGGAACATTAGTATGTTCTTTAATCTTATAAATTATATCCAAATAACTTAAAGCAGGCTTTACCATTATCATATCAGCCCCTTCATTTAGATCTTGTTCTACCTCTCTAAATGCTTCTCTAGAATTCGCAAAATCCATTTGATATGATTTTCTATCAAAATCTTTAGGAGCACTTTCAGCAGCATCTCTAAAAGGACCATAAAAGGCCGAAGCGTATTTTACTGCATAGGATAAAATTGGGATTTTAATAAAACCCGATTTATCTAAGGAGTTTCTAATCTGTGCAACCCTACCATCCATCATATCTGAGGGAGCAATGATATCGGCACCAGCCTTGGCTAATGATACCGCCTGACTTGCTAATGTTTTTATAGTAAGATCATTGTCGACATCACCATCAATAATTGTACCACAATGCCCATGCTTTGTGTATTCACAATTACAAACATCTGCTATTACTAAGAGATTAAGTTTCTGTCTTCTAATTTCTTTTATTGCTTTTTGGACAATACTATTTTCTTGACAAGCAATTTCTCCTGTTTCATCTTTATTTTCTGGAATTCCAAAAATCAAAATACTTTTTACTCCTTTACTTATAACATTTTTACATTCTGAAATAAAATTATCCATCGATAATTGATACTGGCCAGGCATTGAAGAAATTTCATTTCTAATATTTTCTCCCGGACAGACAAACATGGGATATATTAAATCGTCTACACTGATTTGTGTGTCTCTTACCAATTCTCTTAGAATATGATTATATCTTAGCCTTCTTAATCTAGTTTTAGGAAATGTCATATTGAATATTATTTAATTTAAAATATCTAATAATTTCTTCTGTGATTGCTTCAAAAGACTGCTGTTTAGAAGTTATAACAGGTTTAAAACCTTTGTTTTTAATAAAATCTGATGTTGTGTTTCCTATAGTAACAATATGTGTTTTTATAGGGTCATAAAGTTTACTAAAAGACTCAAAGGAAGAAGGGCTAGTAAATACGGTAATGGATTTTTCGTTTTCTAAAATTCCTTGTAAATCTATATTAACAGAATTATGAAGAGAGGTCTGATAGGCATCTACTCTAGAAATATCACATAAACTTTTTAAGCCAGAAAATAAATTATCTGGGGCGAGATTCCCTTGAACTAAAAGGGTCTTTTTATCTTTTATAGCTTCGTAAGCAATTAATTGCTCAAGTAAACCATCGGAGTAATTTAGGCTAGAAGTTAATTTTGGAGCTACACCAAACTCTCGTATCTTATTTGCAGTTTTACTGCCTAAACAAATAGCAGTAACTTTTTTTTCATACTGGACTTTTACAAAAGGAAAATTAAAAAATGCTTCTACCCCATTTTTACTAGTGAAAATATAATAATCATAGTCATCAAGTGAGAAGGGTTTAATATCATTATGACTTATCTCTATCATTGGGAAATGATGGATATTATAGCCAAAATCTATCAACTTATTAAAAGATGAAATATCTCCACTATTTGTAAGAATAATATTTTTTATTTCTTTCATATTAATTTAAGTTTTGACTTAAATTTTTAATAATTTCTCTACCTCCTTTAGCTAAAATTTTATCAGCAATTTCAGAGCCTAACTGTTTATTTGCTTCATATTTTTGCTTTAGAGATTCTTTTACAATCTCACTACCATCTTCTGAGCCAACAAGAGCCTCTAAACAAATAGTATTATCCTCTAAAGTTGCATGAGCAGCAAAGGGCACATGACATCCCCCAGAGAGAGCATGTAAAAAATCTCTTTCTGTAGTAACACATATTTGAGTGTTTCTATCATTAATCTTAGTAACTATATCTAAGCAAGAGATGTCTCCTTGCCTAATTTCTATTGCTATTGCTGCCTGACCAGGGGCTGTAAGCATAAAATCAGTATCTAGAAACTGGGTAATATACTTCTCTAGTCCAAGCCTAATAACTCCAGCTCCAGCCATAACAAGGCCATCATAATGACCATCAAGCATTTTCTGTATTCTGGTGTCTACATTACCTCTAATTTCTCTAACAGTAAGTTTACTATTGAAAGCCAATAGTTGTGACTTTCTTCTTAGAGATGAAGTTCCTATAATATCTTGTGAAGAAAAATCCTTTAAAGATTTCTTGTTATTACTGATAAAAACATCTCTATGATCATGACGCTTTAAGATTGCTCCTAGCATGCTTTTAGATGGTAATTCTGTAGGGAGGTCTTTTAGGCTATGAACAGCAATATCTATTTCTTCAGATTCAAGAGCAAGCTGAATTTCAGTAGTAAAAAAACCTTTATCCAATAAAGTACTTAAAGATTTATCTAATAGTTTATCTCCTTTAGTTTTTATAATTTTTAATGTAATAGAAAGATCAGGAAATAATAACGAGAGCTTATCTAAAACAAGATTTGCTTGAAATAAAGCCAGCTTACTTCCTCTGGTACCGATGACTAAGCTATTTTTCATCAGCAAAAATTTTGTTTATCACCTGAAGGGCCTCTTCATTCTTACCGTTATCACTTACATGCTTAATTTTTTTAATTAAATTATTAATAAACTTATTTCTAATTCTATTATGTTGATTAGAAAAATTTGAGCAATCTTTTAAAAATGTATTACAGCATGAACATTTTTCTAGATCAGAATTTAGCAAATTATTAAACTGATCGTTTAAAGATAATATAGAAGGACGCAATTGACGCGAAGTAGTCCAATCATCAAACTCTAAAAGAAAGAAGTCAATAAATTCTTCTGCTTTAGAAATCTGGGATTTCCTCTTATTATAATTTTCGTTAACTAAATCTTTTAGTCCATCAATATTTATAAGCTCCACTCCTTTAATATCGGATAAAGAGCTAGGAAGATTTCTAGGTACGCATAGGTCAACAAGTAAAAGTTGTTTATCTTCTCTTTCATCCATTATCTCTTTAACCTGTTCATAGGAGATAAGCGTATTTTTTGACGATGTAGAGAATATCGCTATATCACTATCTTTAATTCCTGATTGTAACTGAGAAAAATCTATGGATTTAATACCATACTGCTTAGCAATATTAAGTGCTTTAGTAGCGTCTCTATTGGTAACTGTTAACTCCTTTATTTCTTTTTTAAGAAGATGCTGGATAGTTAAAATGGAAGTCTCTCCTGCTCCAACAGCAAGGACGCTAGTCTTTTTTAAATCAAATAACCTAGAGCTCTTCTCTACAGCAGCGTAACTTACAGAGACAGCTCCCTTGTCAATGAGCGTGTTTGTTCTAATATATTTTCCTGTTTCAAAAGATTTCTGGACCATTCTACTGATAATAGGTCCAAGCATTTTATTCTTTTTAGCAAAGGCAAATGCTACTTTAATCTGTTCAACAATTTGATATTCACCCACTATCATAGATTCTAAACCAGCAACAAGTCTAAATAAATGTTCAGATACATCTATGCCTGTTTTCTTATTTACATAAGGAGAAAGACTCTCAAAAAAAGATTTATAATCAACAAGGGCTTTTAATATACCATGCATGATCTTACTCTCCTGACCTATATGATTTTCATATTCAAAATATATTTCAGTTCTATTACAAGTAGAAAGAATCATTAAGCCTTCAACATCATAGTTTTTTTCTAAAATAGTATGGAACTCTATTTTCTGATTATCAGAAAAATCAAATTTTTCCCTAATCTCTACAGGAGCATGCTTATAATTTATACTAATTAGTCCAATCATTGATGGTGTTTTTAAACACCACAAAGTTAGTTTTGAATTCTGAATGAATTCTGAAGATTTTATATTATTAACTACTTATAGAGTTATAAATAATAGTTCTAAATAACAGATTAAATAGAGACTATTTATCCGCCTTTAAAAACTTTTTGATTTTATCTATCATAGCATAAAAAATAGCTAGTAACAAGCCTGCTATAAATAGCTTATTATCTGCTACCTCATTCTTTAATAGAAAGCCATAGATAAGAGTTATAATCATGTCAACAGCAATCATCCCTAGGCCAATCCCCATAGTTATTTTAGGGTTTTTTTTGGCAAGCAACAAAATTAAATCATTTAAGGGAATTAATAATGCAATTAATAATGCCCCAACTACAAAACTTATCATCTTCTATTATCTGTTTACACTACATATAAAAGGACAAAAAAATATCCAATTTTCAGTCGACAAATTTAATTAAAATCTTAACATTAAATAATTAAAATATTAAGCTTTATTAACAATTTTATAGTTTATAAAAAAGGGCTTATAAATTTACTTTCATACCTAGGCGCATCCATCTTCCAGGCTGAGGAACATTACCATAATCAACATAAGTATTGTCTGCAATATTATTTACCTCTAAGAAAACATTAATTTTTTCAAAGGAATGAGAAAGCTTGGCTGAGAAAAGCCAAAACTTGGGGTATTCTACTTCATCTAAAGAGATTAACATCTCATCAAATTGAATGTAAGATCCTTCCCTATCTTGC
>TARA_B110000238_G_scaffold170441_1_pt1 | contig 22693 bp, 17 predicted proteins | sample TARA_B110000238 | Tara Oceans TARA_B110000238 (sample SAMEA4397569) | marine metagenome | biome: Polar Biome; feature: [SRF] surface water layer (ENVO:00010504); material: water (ENVO:00002006), including particulate matter (ENVO:01000060) such as... | depth 5 m | reverse complement strand
TGTTGTTTTAAGAAACCCTGTTGATAGGGCTTACTCTCATTATCTTCATACTAAAAGAGATGGTTTTGAAGAGTTAAGTTTTTTGGAGGCCTTAGAGGTTGAACAAAAAAGATTGAATCATGCAAGAAAAAGTAATGATGTTTTGTCTGAACTTAGATTTTCTTATGTGTCTCAAGGAATGTACTCTAATATGTTAAGTGCTTATTTGAAGTTCTTTTCTATTAATAATTTTTTAATTTTAGATTTTGATACTGATATTAAAGATAACTTTAAAAAATCTTTAGAAAAAATAGCTAATTTTATAAATATTGATTTAAAAAATTTAGATGGTAAGAAGCATAGTAATAAAAGTAGTGTAGCAAGGTTTTCCTTTGTTAGAAATATTTTAATTTCACAGAGCTGGATTAGAAAAGTAATGAAAATAATTTTTTATTCTGCTCAAACAAGACAGATAATTAAAAATAAAATTCGTCATTTAAATGAAAAAGATTTTGCTTTTAAACCGTTATCTAAAAAGCTAAAAAAGGAACTTTTAGATAAGTATTTTTCAAATCAAGAAATAGATTTAGAAAACTTAATTGATAAAAAAATAAAGTGGCATAATCACTAATGTATAGTTTAAAAGAAAAATATACAGATAATTTACTGGTATTATTATTGATATTTACTGGCGGAGGCTTATTGTTTGTCTTTAATCGTAATCTAATGTATTACTTTTTTCTTGGATCCCTATCAGTTGTTATATTATTAAACTCTTTTCAGCTAAAAAGAGATCTTGTTAACTCAATAGTTTTTACGTCTCTTTCTATTATTTCTCTTTTTCTTATCAACTTTTATTTTGCTATTTCAGAGCAATCATTAGATAAATATTTATATTATTTCACAGTTGTTATATCTTCTATTTTATTTTATGTTCATTTTAAAAACAATAGAGATAATAGTGTCTTTCTAGCTCGTTTAAATTTTGTTTTAAAAATGATTTGTGTACATGCATTAATTAATTTTCTTGCTTATTTCTTTGTTTATGATCAGCTTTTTGAGATTAATTCAGAATATTATACTTGCAAAACATATAACTATCTTTTTTATTATGCTTCAGACGAAATTTCTCTATCAGTAATGAATCTTTTTGGAGTAGAGTTTTGTAGAAACCAAGGCTTGTTTTGGGAGCCTGGAGTTTTACAAGTATATTTAAACCTTTTTTTCTTTCTTGAAGCTTTTATTTATAAAAGAAATAGATGGCTTTTATTAACTGGATTTGTAATTCTTGGAACATACTCCACAACTGGGATTCTTATTTTAATCGTACAGCTTTTATTTTTATTATTTCAAAAGTTTAAAGAGAATAAGTTATTTCTTCCTGTTATTTTCCTTTCTTTCATCCCTATTTATTTTATTACTTCAATAAATATTGATGAAAAATTTAGAGGAATTCGTGTCTTTTCTTTTCAGAAAAGGTTGTTTGATTTAACACAGCCTATTTTTATTGCTCTTTCTCATCCATTAACTGGCGTAGGTTTGGACTTAGATCAGTTTCAAAAATTGCGCTATGAATTTTATATCGATAGTGAAAGTTTAGAGCTTATAAATGAAACGCTAGGAGTTTCATTGAAAGGAGCAGGGACAAGTGCTGGTAGTGCTAATTCTTTAACTTTTTTATTGGCTGCAATGGGGTTTCCGACCGCAATATTGTTTGTTTTTATGTTTTTAAAACAAAAAATAATTAATGATAAAAGATTTCTTTTTTTTATTATTGTTTTTGCCTCTGTGATGGCGGAGCCTCTTTTTCTTAGGCCATTCTTCTTTATTTTTATTGTTTCTGGCTTTTATAATTTCTTTTTTAAATTTACATCACATAGATCTAAAATTTCATGAAAAATATTTTAATAACTGGAGGAGCTGGATTTATTGGTTCTGCTTTGTCAAACAAATTAGCTGATGAAGGTTATAAAGTTACCATATTAGATAACTTATCTAAAAAAATTCATTCAGACAATAGTGCATATGAAGCTTTAAGATCTAAGTGTAATTTTATTATTGGTGATGTTAATAATAGATCTGATTGGGAAAATGCTATCATTTCGCAAGATGCTATTTTTCATTTAGCATCAGAAACAGGAACAGGAGAATCTATGTATGATATATTTAATTATTCTAACACAAATATTTCTGCTACAGCATTAATGTTAGATGTGCTAGTAAATACTAAACACCAGGTTAGAAAGATTGTCTTGTCATCATCTAGGGCTGTTTATGGTGAAGGTAAATATTTCTGTAATGATCATGGCGCGTTTTACCCATCCAGCAGAGACTTAAAACATTTAGAAAAAAATGATTTTGATTTCACATGTCCTCTTTGTAATAATACATTAACTCAAGTTGCTACAGACGAAAGTTCAAATATTAATCCTTCATCAATATATGCAGTTAGTAAGCACACTCAAGAGAAGATGGTTCAAATTATTGGTGAAAGTTTAGCTATAAACACTGTTATACTGCGCTATCAAAATGTATTTGGTCCTGGACAATCTTTATCTAATCCTTACACAGGTATTCTCTCTATATTTTCAACCAGGATATTAAACAATAATGATATTGAAATCTATGAAGATGGCTTTGAATCTAGAGATTTTATTTATATTGATGATGTAGTAGAAGCTTCTATTTTAGCACTAAATTATCAAAATATAAATGGAGAGGTTTTTAATGTGGGATCAGGAATTGCAACAACTGTAATGGATGTTGCTCAGCAATTGAAAAATAATTTTAATTCTAAGGTTAATATTACTATTACTAAGAAGTTTAGATTAGGAGATATAAGACATAATTTTGCAGATATTTCAAAGCTCAAAACTATTTTGAACTATCATCCAACTAATTCTTTTGAATCGGGATTAAGAAAGTTTGTTGATTGGGTGAAAAGTCAAGAAATTCAAGAAGATAATTACTTTAAATCTATAGAGAAATTAAAAAACAAAGGATTATTTAGATGAAAAAAAAATTCATTTTCCTCTTTAGTTTTTTTATTACATTAAATTTATTCTCTCAGCAATTAATTAAAAATAATATTTTTGGTTTTGCAACCTCTAATACTTTTACATTTTTTGATGTTAATTCACAAGACTTTCAACAAAAGGTGCAGAATATTTCTCCTCAAAATTTAAGATTTCCCGGTGGCGCAGTCGGGAACTTTTATCATTATAATAAGCCTGCTTATGGCTTAGAAATTAGAGAAATTGATTCCCTTATTAACGGAAAGTTTCCTAAAAGAGCTAGAGGATTAATTAGCTATTCTAGAAAAAGTAATCATAAAGAAAATTATATTAAAAATTTTATTTCTTTAGCAAAACAAAATAATGCTGATGTTGTGTTAGTTGCGAATATTTTAACAGCAAATGATGATGATATAATAAATATGATTAGAGAAATGCTTGCTAATAATATTAATGTTCTGGGAGTTGAATTAGGTAGTGAGTTGTCAAATAAAAGTTATTTTGATAAAGGTTATGAAATTGATGATTATATACTAGCAGCTAAAAAAACATCTAATAATATTAAAAGTTTATTTCCAGAAATCAAAACTGCTATTGTAGCAGCCCCACTGGTAAAGGACAAAACACACAGACATACAATATGGAATAAGAGGCTTTCTAAAGAAAATTTTTACGATGCCATCATAGTGCATTCTTATGCTAAAGTTGTTAAAGGAAGGGATCAGTATGGTCAAATGATCTATGAAGAGAATGAAGGAAGTAAAGATGTTTCATTTGATGTATATAAAAATCGTTTAGATGAGTTTTTTAACAATACATATCCACAAGAAATTAATACATATAATTCTGTGTTTTCTAATAAGCCAGTTTGGATAACTGAATGGAATTTACAGTATTCTAAAAAAACAGGAAACACTCTATTTCAAGCTTTATTTGTAGCCAATTATTTTCTTGATATTCTTTCTAAAGAAGTTTTTAAGAAAATTGAAATAACTACTTTTCACAATCTAGCGGGTAGAGATTTTGGAGGTTCAATATTTCAAAAGAAAGATAATAAAACATTTGTCCAATCTACGTTTTATCCAATTAAAATGTTGAGTTCTATTTTTGGAAGTGACTCTCTTATCATTCATTCAATAGAGACAAAAAATAACTTAAAAAAATACACTATCAGCAATAAGAATAATGTTGTGATGTCCGGTTATATTAATTGGTCTGAAAAGCCTCAAAATATTTTATTAGAAGAAAATCAAGATGTTTTTAAAGAGGAGTTTTATGGAGATAGATTATATAGTTTAAATAGTAGCATTGGAGAGATTCACTATAATTCCAATCAAATAAAACCCAATGGATCAATCACCTTAAAGCCTTATAGTTTTACTTTAATTAGAAAAAAATGAGTAAAACAGATAAAATTTTCATTGTAGGTTCTAGCAGAAGTGGGACAACTATGATGTCTCGAGTATTAGCTAATCATTCCTCTATTTTTAGTTTTAAGGAACTTCATTTTTTTAGTCAGACTTTTTCAAACAGAAAAAAAAACTCTCTTAATTATAATGAATCAGTTAATGTTTTGTCTAGATTATTTGCTACCCAAGAGCAAGGTATATTTAATGATCATGTATCTAAATATCTATTAGAAAAATCTAAATTCCTTCTTAATGAGAATAATCAGTATAATTATTTCTCTCTTTTTGATTTGTTTTTAAATTCCATATTAAAAGATAATAATAAGTCTGTTGCGTGTGAACATACACCAAATAATAATTATTATTTAGAGGAGATCCTGACTAACTATCCAGACGCTAAAGTTATTAATATGATTCGTGATAGTAGAGATGTTCTGCTCTCTCAGAAAAAAAAATGGAAAAGAAAATTTTTAGGGGCTAAAGAAATTCCTATTTTAGAAAGTGCACGTTCTTATCTGTTATACCATCCTATAACAACTACTTTTTTTTGGAAATCATCTCTTTTGGAAACAAGAAAGTATGAAGGAAACATTAACGTATTAGTTGTTAAGTTTGAAGACTTTTTATTGTCACCAAAGAAAAAGTGCAAAGAAATTTGTGATTTTTTAGACTTAGATTTTAAAGAAAACATGTTGCTGGTTCCTAATATTGGCTCTTCAACTCAAGAAGATAGTAATGATAAGTTATTTATAGATTCAGAAAAAATTTCTAAATGGAAAGACGGTGGACTAAATTCAGCTGAGATATTTTTGTCTCAATTTATTTCTTCAGAAATGATGAGTTTTTATGGGTACCAAAAAAAGAAATTTTTCTTCCCCCCTATTTTCGTTTTATTTTATTTGTTATCTTTTCCAATAAAATTTATTCTTTCATTTTTCTTTAATCTTCAAAGAATTTCTAGCGTGATAGATTTACTTAAACATAAAACCTGATGTTAGTTGACTTTTTCATTGTTGGGGCTCCAAAAGCAGGTACAACTTCACTCTTTTATTATCTTAACAAGAATAAGGGGATATGTATGAGTAATATTAAGGAACCAAATTTTTTCTCTAGTAAAGACTTGAAAATTCAAAAGATATATTACGATTCATTAATATTAGACAACCTTAAAGAATATGAAAGAATCTTTACCCCTAAAAACAAACAACAAATTATAGGAGAAGCAAGTGTTTCTTATCTTTTTTATCCTAACGTCGCTAATAGAATATTTGATTATAATCCTAGATCAAAAATTATTATCATTCTTAGAGATCCCGTGGAAAGAGCATTTTCTCATTATAGTATGGACCTTAGATTAGGACATGTGAAACAAAGTTTAGATGAGTTATTTGATTTAGGCTTAAATAATAAGGGTAATTTATTCTTTCAACAATATATATTATTAGGTCAGTATTATGAACAGGTCAATAGGTATATAAAAGTGTTTGGTAGAGAGAATATTTGTGTTAAGTTTTATGATGAATTAAAATTAGATGCCAGTAGTTTTTATAGTGATATATTGAAATTTCTTCATCAAGAAAATGATCATAATATTGATTTTAATCAGCCTTTCAATAAATCTAAACTTCCTTCTAACAAATTCATTAAATGGTTATATTCTTGGCCAATAATAAGAAAAATAAGTTTAATATTTTTGCCCTTATCGGTTATTGAATTTATTAATATTAAATTTTTTAAAGAAAATAATAATATAATTACCAATGATTTAAAATCTAAATTGCATAGCTTCTTTTTGGAAGATATTGAAAAATTAGAAAAACTATTAAGTAAAGATCTTAAATCATGGAAAAAATAGGAGTAGTCTCTGTTACTTTTAATTCCAAGTATGTGATAAGACCGTTTTTAGATTCTGTTTTTTCTCAAATAGGTACTCAGTTTATTTTATATATCATTGATAATAATTCAAATGATAATACTATTGATATTATAAATCAATTTAATGAGCCTAATATTAAAATAATTAAAAATCAGACTAATTTAGGAGTAGCTGCTGCCAATAATATTGGAATAAGAAGTGCTATAGAGGATAATTGTTCAAATATTTTATTGTTGAATAATGATATTGAATTTGATCAGAATCTTTTCAGTGGTTTACTCGAGAATCAGAAAAAGTATAAATGTAGTCTAGTCGTGCCAAAAATAATGTTTTATGAAGATAAGAAAATTATATGGTATGCTGGTGGTTGGTTTAAGCGCTCAAGAGGTTTTCTTCCATTTCATAGAGGTTTGAAAAAAATTGATACTGGTCAATTTGATACTGCTTTGCAAGTTGAATATGCTTCCACTTGTTGTCTTTTAATTTGTAAAAGTGTTTTTGAGGATACAGGAATGATGGATGAGAAATATTTCGTGTATTTTGATGATACTGATTTTTTATATAGAATTCTCAAGGGATTAAAACATCAGCTGTGGTATTGTCCTGACTTAAAATTATTTCATAAGGTTGGGAGCTTATCAAAGTCTTTTAGTAATAAGAAAAATAACTTGGTTCGAGGTGATTTTTTTATTAAACAGAATATTAGAAATCATATCTATTTTTTAAGAAAACAGAAAAATATTTATTGTTCCTTTTTTATTGTTATTCTATTTTTTAGAAATAATTTAAGGTTTATTTTCAGCACTTCAATGAAAAAAGATATCTCCACTTTTTTATTAATAAATAAATCTTTTTTTGAAGGTATTAGGCTATAGTTTTTTGCCAATACTGAAAGAGTCTGTAAATATTTCATTAACCATTAATAAGCTGACAGAGTCATTTGTATGTATAGGGTCCGTAAAGCATGATTTGCAATTTGTAATTGAATTTGGAAAATCATAATCTATTACATTTCCAATATTTTTAATATCATTTTTATACCTTTCTTCTGCTTTAGATAATTTGAAATCGATTACTCTATCTCTATAATCCTTGTGATGAGGGACATTTAATAAGGTGAGTTTTATATTGTTTTCTGCGCAGTACCTATCAACTTCTGTAAGTCTAATTATCAAATTTTCAGGATACCTGTATCTAGAGTATTGGTTTTTTGCAACTGTTTTTATATTAAATTCCCACCATATTTTTTTGTCTTTAAAACTTTTGCCTTTTAAGGCTCTTTTTAGCATAATATTTCTCTCAATATTTGGTACAGAAACTGATGTTAAATAATGCAGGATTGCTTTGCTAGTAACCTCCAATACACTACCATTAAAAATATATAATAATGGGTTCTCTATTATTTTATCAACCTCATTTACTCTGTTCGCATAAGCATATTTATTATAAAGGTTAAAGTTAATCCCCAGTATTACATTTTCTAATTTTGAATATTTAGTTGATAGCCAGAATAAATCAATAATTTCGTTAAGTTTAGCTGCATTCGAGTGAAGTATAAAGTACTTATCTCCACTAATTTTTTCTATCTCTGATATAGGCAGTCTTTTGATTCTTGAGTCGCCGATAATGATATTTGGTGTAGGATTATTTTTAAAATAAATTGTATTGTATAGCAATGAATTTAATTTTCTTGCTGTTTGTTGTTTTGTTTTTTCCTCTACTAAGCTAAAATTAGAAAAGTAGTTAAATGGATCAATCATTTTTAATATCATTACCCACAATATAATTGGAATAAGCAATATGCTTATTTTTAATAATAACTTTTTTATGTGTTTTGCAATCATTAGAATTGAAAGTATATAAAGTTATTTACTGATGAGTGAGGAGCAAGAAATAATATGCCATAAATCAGAATATAGTAAAGTGACCATCTCATCCATATTGGTTTTGTTTGTAATTTTGTCCACAAATTATCTGATCTTTCATAGATGCTATAGCCTACAAGTAAAGCTATTAGAAAAGTACATTTTAACAAGTCATTGAAATAGATTCCAATACCCCTAAATTGCATTCCTATGTTATTGTATTCATTTAAATCATTGAACATGTGTTTAATTACGTAAATAGCGTCATCTAAATTATTTGCTCTAAAGAAAATCCAAGCAAAAGATACTAGAGAAAAAGTGATAATAATATTTAGGAAACTATTTAATTTTGGACTGAGATTAGTTATTATCTTAGATATGTTTTGTTTGGGAGTATTTAATATGAGTGCACTTACTAAATACGTACCATGTAATGCACCCCAAATGATAAAAGTCCAATTTGCACCGTGCCATAGACCACTTAGTAAAAAGGTGATAATTATATTATAGTACCACTTCCACTTAACTACTCTATTGCCGCCTAAGGGTATATACAAATAATCCTTAAACCAAGAAGATAGAGTAATATGCCATCTTTGCCAAAACTCTTGAATAGACTTTGAAAAATAGGGTCTCTTGAAATTCTCTCTTAACTCAAATCCCATTATTCTAGCTGAGCCAATTGCAATATCTGAATAGCCAGAAAAATCACAGTAAATTTGAAATGTAAAAAAGATAGTTGCAACTATTAGTGTGATCCCCGAGTAGCTTTCTAAATTATTATAGACACCATCTACTAAAAGTGCTAGATTATCAGCAATAACTATTTTCTTAAAGAACCCCCAAAGCATTTTTTGTAATCCCGATTTAATTCTATTATATTCAAATTTATGCTCTTTGAAAAATTGAGGTAATAAATGATTAGATCTTTCTATAGGTCCGGCTACAAGTTGGGGAAAGAATGAAACATAAACGGCAAATACTCCTAAATGCTTTTGTGCCGGTGTCTTATTATTATAAACATCAATTGTATAGCTTAAAGTTTGGAAAGTATAAAATGATATCCCTACAGGAAGGAGCACATTGAAAAAAGGGATGTCATAGAATATGTTGTATTGATTAAATAATAATTGAAAGTTCTCACTAAAAAAATTAAAGTATTTAAAACCAAATAAAATCCCGAGGTTACTAAAAAGACTAATTATTAGCCATTTTTTTCTTTTTTCTTTGATTTTAATTTTAGACATTCTGTTTGAACATATAAAATCAATTAAAGTAGAAAGCATTATTAAAATAATATAATCTACTTTCCAGCACATATAAAAATAATAGCTTGCAATTAAAAGTAAACACCATCTTATTTTATGAGGAGTAATAAAATATAAGAAAATTACAATTGGAAAAAAAACTATAAAATGTAATGAGTTAAATAACATTTTTATGAATTGTGAACATAATTAAAGATACATTTCTATAAGACTAATTATAGACAAATATACAAATACAAAATAATCATAAAAAGGTATTATATTTAAAGCTTTTAAAAAAATGAAGATAAAAGTTGCGATAATTGATCATTTAGGAGCTCATGGGAGTTCTCATCACTTTTATTTATTTGGACAAGCGATTGGACTTATAAATTCTGGAGTTGATGTGAGTTTATACACAAACTCTAAGACGCATGACCCAAAGATTAAGCAATTAAAATTTTTTCAATTTTATAAAGACATATTTTTAAAGCATAATAAATTTCTGTCTGCTATTAGGTATTTATCAGGATCAATTTTTTCTCATTTACATGCTAAAAAAAATGGATGTAAAGTTTTTCATTATCATATTTTTGGATTTAGTGTTTTAGTATTGTTTAATATGCTTTTAGCTAAAATTTGTTTTGGAAAAATTGTTTTAACAATTCATGATGTTAGAAGTTTTGCTAATCCAGATTCTTCTAAAATATATACTAAGTTAATATATGCATTAACAGATAAGATTCTTACTCATAATAATTATAGTAAGCATGAGATTATAAAATATCATACAGATATAGAGCATAAAATTAATGTTATTTCTCACGGTAATTATTTGCCATTTATTATAAAAAAAGTAAATAAAAAGAAGTCAAGAAAAAAAATTGGTCTCGACACAGATGGCAAGGTTATTTTGTTTTTTGGTATGATAAAAAAAGTTAAATGCTTAGATTTATTATTAAAAGCAATGCCAGAGGTTATTAAGGAAAATGAGCATATAACTTTACTTATTGCTGGCAAACCCTGGAAGGATGATTTCTCTAATTATCAGCAAATAATTGATGAACTCAGTATTGCTAAAAGTTGTATTTTGCATATTAATTTCATTAATCATGAAGATGTGGAGCACTATTACTGTGCTTCAGACCTAGTTGTTTTGCCATATAGTAAGATTTATCAAAGTGGAGTTTTAATGATGAGTTTAAGTTATGGAAAGCCTGTCGTTCTATCTGATTTAGAAGCATTTAAGGAGGTGGTTGAAGATCATAAACATGCGTTTTTCTTTGCATCTGGTAATAAGAAGTCGCTGTCTGATATTATCATAAAAGCACTAAATTCTCCTGTTTTATTGGATGAAATTGCCTCAAATGGCCTAGCTTTGATGGAAAATAGTTTTAGCTGGCATAAAATTGGTGCTCAAACAAAAGCTGCTTATTTAAAAATCAATTATTTTTACAAATGAAAATAAATGAAAGATAAAATTTTTAAAATATTTAATGAGTCTGCTGAAAACATCTCTAATGTTTCTAAAGATCATTATTTAATCGCTTCGATGGAGAAGGTTGTTGCTCTATCCTCTGAAGCTTTTAATAATAATCAAAGAATTCTCTTTTGTGGAAATGGAGGTAGTGCTGCTGACGCTCAACATATAGCTGCAGAACTTAGCGGTAGGTTTCTAAAAGAAAGAAAAGCATTATTTGCTGAAGCACTTCATGTTAATTCATCTTATCTCACAGCGGTAGCTAATGATTACGGTTTTGAATATACATATTCAAGAATTCTAGAAGCTACAGGAAGAAAAGGAGATGTCCTTATAGGCTTATCTACATCAGGAAACTCTTTAAATGTAATTAATGCTCTTAAAAAGGCAAAAGAAATAGGTATGAAAACGATTGGTTTTACTGGTAAAGATGGTGGCAAGATGTGTGATTTTTGTGATATTGTTTTCAATATACCTTCAAGCAATACCCCTAGAATTCAAGAAGCTCATATTCTGCTTGGTCATACTCTCTGTCAATTGATTGAAGAAAACCTATTTGATTAATAAATATGTATGATACTCTATTTTTAGACAGGGATGGTGTTATAAATTATAAGCTAGAGAATAGATACGTTACTCGAGCTTCTGAATTTAAATTTATTGTTGGAGCTGAAAATGCAATTAAGAAATTAAGTAAAGTGTTCAATAGAATCTTAATTGTTACTAATCAACAAGGTATTAGCAAGGGGATAATGTCGGAGAATAATTTAGATACTGTTCATCAATTTATGCAAAATCAATTATCAGGTTCTGAAAAATTTATTGAAAAAATATATTTTTGCCCACACTTAGCTTCCGATAGTTGTAATTGTCGTAAACCAAATACCGGTATGCTCGAGCAAGCTAAAATTGACTTCCCTTTAATTGATATTTCTAAATCCTACTTAGTAGGAGATTCTGATACTGATATTGCAGCTGGTAAGAGATTTGGTCTTAAAACAGTTAAGGTAGATAGTGTTTTTACTCTTGCTCACTGGTCTAAAAGTATTTTATGATTATTAATAATTTTCTTTTTTATTTTTATAAAAGTAATTTCATATGTAAGTTTCTCTATGCTTTTTTATTTTTTTATTTTTTATCTTTAAGTTATGCCTTTTCTCAGCATACTAATCTCCCTATGGGGAAGAGTTTTTATAATTTAGTTGATCAAGAAATTCATAATAGTGATAATCATACCGCATTTAAGCCTCTAGTTAAGTCAACAATGGATCTTAATTTAGATTCATTATTATCTCCGATAGTTTTGTTTAAAAGAAATATCTTCAAAATAAATATTTTTAATCGAGATTGGCTGATTATTGCTGGAGAAGGTTACAAGATTAAAGCTTCTCCATTATTTAATTTTTCATTAGGGTATGAGAGTGAAGAAGAGAAAAATACATTTGTAAATACAAGAGGTTTTAGTATTCATGGAGATATTGGCTCTAAAGTTTCTTTTCATACCTCATTTGTTGAGAACCAGGCTATTTTCCCTAACTATATTGATTCTCTTATTAATTCTCCAACGCAAGGCTATGTTGTTCCAGGGCAAGGAAGAGGACGTGTTTATAATGACAAAGGATTTGATTATGCAAAATCCTCTGGATATGTAGGAGTTAAGGCAACGGAAAATATTTTATTACAGTTTGGGCATGGCAAACATTTTATTGGAAATGGCTATCGTTCTTTGCTCTTATCAGACAATTCATTTAATTATCCTTTTTTAAGAATTCAAACTTCTTTTGGAGATTTTCAGTATTCCAATCTTTATGCTGAGCTTCAAGATCTTAAAAATTATTTATCAGCTGATAATAACTATGACTATATGGGGTATGCCAAAAAATATATGTCTACTCATTATCTTTCATATAACATTAATAAAAGATTAAATATAGGATTGTTTGAATCTATTATTTGGAAGACAAACCATACCTTAGGTGCTAATGGTTTTGATATAAACTACCTAAATCCTATTATATATTTTAGACCAGTTGAGTTTTCAATTAACTCTCCAGATAACGCTATTCTTGGTCTGAATTGTAAATATAAAATATCATATAATTCTCATATTTATGGTCAATTAGTTTTAGATGAATTTGCAATTAATGAATTAAAATCTGATAATGGTTATTGGGCAAATAAGTATGGTTATCAGATTGGTTTTAAAGTTTTTGACTTATTAGATGTTCCTAATTTGACTTTTAATATAGAAAGAAATCTAGTTAGACCATATACTTATAGTCATTGGAATTCTTCAAGTTACGGTCATTATAATGAAGAATTAGCTCATCCTCTTGGAGCAAATTTTGCGGAAAATATTCTTTTAATTAAATATCGAAAAGACAGGTTAACATTAGAGTTTAAATATTTGGATATAATCTCTGGAGCTGATTATTTAAATGATACTATTTCTTATGGGTCTAATGTATACGCTGATTATAATGATAGAAATTCAGATTATGGAATAGAAATGTTTAATGGTAATAAAACAAATATTCATTATGCTAAGATAAATTTTGGTTATATATTAAATCCATCAACTAATTTTAAAATTGATTTTTCAATTAGAAAGAGAACACTTTCCTCCGATATCTCTGTCTATAAAACAATGTTTTATTCCGTCTGCCTAAAGTCTGATTTATTTAACCATTATTATGATTTTTAATTCTCATGCGTGATTTTATTTTAAATATTGAAACTGCCACAAAATCCTGTTCTGTTTCGTTATTTAATGGCGAGCAATTAGTTGGCTTTAAAGAACATATTTCAAAGGAGTTTTCGCATTCTGAAATTTTGACGGGGTATATTGAAGATCTTTTGAAAGATTCTGACATTCTTTTTAGCCAATTAGTAGCAATAGCTGTAAGTATGGGTCCTGGCTCATTCACTGGCCTGAGGATAGGGGTTGCTACAGCAAAAGGACTTTGCTATGCATTAAAGATCCCATTAATTAGTGTTTCTACATTACAAGCTATGGCTTTTGGGGTAGCAAATTTTTTTAAGGCTGATTTATACTGTCCAATGATTGATGCTAGAAGAATGGAGGTTTACTCTGCGTTTTATGATATTAAAAATAAATTAATTAGAGAGATTCGTGCTGATGTTGTTGATCCAACATCCTATGATAAATTATTATCAGTCCCTATTCTTTTTTTTGGTGATGGCGCTGAGAAATTAAAGAATGTAATAGTTCACGATAACGCTAGATTTTTAGATGATGTTCATCCCAGTGCTAAAAATTTAGGAGTGTTAGCGTATAAGAAATTTATTAAAAATGATTTTGAGAATATTGCTTATTTTGAGCCTTATTATCTTAAAGATTTTGTTTCAAATAAGAAAGATTAACTTCTTTTTCTGCTTCTTTTTTTATCACCAAACCTACTCTTAAATGAACCTTCCTTAGTAGGTGATTTTTCTCTAGGGCTTCTACTTTTATTTTCATCTTTACTTCCTTGATTGCTTTTAAAGCCTGATTCTTTTCTAGAGTTTTTCTTATCGTAGTTTCCAGATGATTGCGGAGGTTTAGATATTTCTACTGATACTCTTTCTCCATTCCATTCATTGCCTTCAAAGCTGCTTAAAACTTTATCTTCATATTTACTGTCAACCTCAAAGAAAGAGAAACTTTTTAAAATATCAATTTTTCCAATCGGAATGTCTCGCTCCTTTGTAAATTCATTAACCATACCAATTACATTTTGAGCTTGTAGTCCTTTTTGATTTCCAAGATTAATAAAGAACCTTGTGTATCCTTCTTCTGCATGATTCTTTCTATTTGAGGACCTCCCACTATCTCTTCTTGAAGAATCATTATCTCTTCTTGAAGAATTATTATCTCTTCTTGAGGAATCTCTATCTCTTCTATTTGAGTCTCTGTCTCTGGATGAAGATTTACTTGGATCAATATTTAGATTACCTGCATTTTTATAAAATGATAGGAATCTGTTAAATTCGGCAGAAATAAAGTGCTTTAGTAAATCTTGTTTATCTAAATGAGCTAGTTTTTCTTCAATAGCTGGCAAGTATTTGTCAATTTGATTACTTACTTTAGTGTTTACTACCTTATCAACAAGCTTAAGAAGTTGAATTTCACAAATTTCTTCACCATTAGGAACTTTTTTTAATATTAAATCTCTCTTGAGCATTCTTTCTATTGACTGAAGCTTTCTTTTTTCTCTACTATGAGCAATAATTATTGAAACTCCTTTATTACCTGCTCTTCCTGTTCTTCCAGATCTATGTATATAAATCTCATTGTCATCTGGTAGGTTGTAGTTAATTACATGAGAAAGTTCGTTAATGTCAATTCCCCTTGCTGCAACATCTGTCGCAATTAGAAGTTTAATGCTTTTTTTTCTAAAACGACCCATCACATGGTCTCTTTGAGATTGTGATAGTTCTCCATGAATTGCATCAGCGCTATATCCATCTTGCATCAGTTTGTCTGCAATATCTTTTGTTTCTCTTCTAGTTCTACAGAAAACGATGCCATATATATCTGTATTGATATCACATATTCTTCTTAAAGCCTGGTATCTATCTTTCGCATTTACCATGTAGTAATGATGCTCAACATTTTCTGCGCCCTCATTTCTGCTAGCTACTTCAATTGTTTTGGGGCTAAACATATAGTTTTTAGTTATTCTCATAACTTCTTTGGGCATTGTTGCTGAGAATAATAATGTTTGTTTTGTTTCTGGAGTTTCAGCAAGGATAGTGTCTAAATCTTCTTTGAAACCCATATTTAGCATTTCATCAGCTTCATCTAAAACAACCATTTCAATATCAGAAAGACGAAGTTTTTTTCTTTTAATAAGATCTATAACTCGTCCTGGTGTTCCTACTACAATTTGTGTTCCTGATGTTAAGGCTCTTATTTGTGTTTGAATACTTGTTCCACCGTATACTGCTGTAATTCTTAGGTTTTTGATGTATTTAGCATACGATTCCATATCCTTTGTTATTTGCAGACAAAGTTCTCTTGTAGGACATAAAATTATTGCTTGAGGAATTTTTCTGTCAACTTCAATTTTTTCAATTACTGGAAGACCAAATGCAGCTGTTTTACCTGTTCCTGTTTGAGCAAGTGCAATAAGATCTTTGTCTTCTTCTATTAAATAAGGAATTGTTTCTTTTTGGATTGGGGTAGGTTCAGTAAAACCTAAATCTTTTATCGCTTTTTGGATCTCTTTATTTAATCCTAAATCAGAAAATATCATATCAAAAATTTTTTGCAAAAGTACACTTTTTTACTTGTGACCTTATTAATTGTTTTTTTATTAAAAATCTTTGTTTTTTTTGGATATAAATTTGGTAAGATTATCTTTTCATTTATTACTTTTGCATATTAAATTTTAAGAGATGAAATTATACGATTTTTCAGACAGACACATTGGTCCAAGATCACTAGAGATAAAAACAATGTTAAAAAAAGTTGGGGTTGATAGTATTAGTCAGCTAATTGATGAGACAGTTCCTTCACAAATTCGATTAAATAAAGAGATGGATTTGCCAGCCTCAATGACTGAAAATAAGTTTTTTGAGCATATGAAAAGTTTAGCCTCAAAAAACAAAAATTTTCGCTCTTACATTGGTATGGGTTATTACAACACTATTTTGCCAGGAGTTATTCAGAGAAACGTTTTAGAGAATCCAGGTTGGTATACGTCATACACAGCTTATCAGGCCGAAGTTTCTCAAGGTCGTTTAGAAGCGCTCTTAAATTTTCAAACAATGGTAAGTGATTTGACAGCAATGGATTTAGCAAATGCTTCTCTGTTGGATGAAGGAACGTCAGCTGCTGAGGCTATGATAATGTTATATAATTCAAGATCAAGATCACAAAAAAAAGAAGATGTCAGTAGATTTTTTGTTTCCGAATTATGTCTTCCTCAAACAATTGATATATTAAAAACAAGATCTGAGCCCCTTAATATAGATCTTGTTATAGGTGACCATGAAAGTATAGAAATAGATCATTCATTTTTTGGGGTTATACTTCAATATCCAGCAAAGTTTGGTGCAGTTATAGATTACTCGGAGTTTACAAGAAAAGTTAAAGAAAAAGATGTTTGTGTGGTAGTAGCCGCTGATCTTCTTAGTTTAAGTTTATTAAAGCCACCAGGTGAATGGGGTGCAGATGTTGTTGTTGGTACAACACAAAGGTTTGGTATTCCCTTAGCATATGGAGGTCCTCATGCTGCATATTTTGCTACATCTGAGAAGTATAAAAGAAATATTCCAGGCAGAATTATTGGTGTTAGTGAAGATGCTGATGGAAAAAGAGCCTTAAGGATGGCTTTACAAACAAGAGAGCAACATATTAAAAGAGAAAAAGCTACATCTAATATTTGTACTGCTCAAGCTCTTCTAGCAGTGATGGCTGGAATGTATGGAGTTTTTCACGGGCCTGATGGTATAAAAGCTATTGGATCTTCTATTCATAAAAATACACAAGTATTGGCGGAGGGGTTAAAGCAATTAGGGTTTCATCAATTAAATGAAAGCTATTTTGACACACTTTTAATATCTGTTGGTCATGTAACAATGGATCATATTATTCAAAACTCTTTAGATGCATATATTAACTTTAATATTATTGATGAAAAACATATTTCAATTAGTCTGGACGAAAAGGATGATATAGAATCTATACAAAAGATACTTGAAGTTTTTGCTAAAAGTTGTAGTCATAGTGATGCTAAGAATCTGATTAGTGAAGTTATTAATAGTACTCATATTGAAAATAATATTAGTAATAATATTTTGAGGACTTCACAATTTATGCAGTATGATGTCTTTACCAAGTATCATTCAGAAACTGAGATGATGCGATATATTAAAAGTCTTGAAAATAAAGATTTCTCTCTTACTAATTCAATGATTGCTCTTGGTTCTTGTACAATGAAGTTAAATGCTGCAACGCAGTTATTTGCTCTTAGTTGGCCAGAATTTAATAATATACATCCTTTTGTTCCTGTTAATCAGGCTCAAGGATACCAACAAATGTTTGTTGAGCTAGAAAAGATGTTATGTGAGATCACTGGATTTGATGCAATGAGTCTCCAACCAAATTCTGGAGCTCAAGGTGAATATGCAGGCTTAATGGTGATAAGAGCATATCATTTAAGCAGAGGAGATAGTCAAAGAAATATTTGTTTAATTCCTTCATCAGCTCACGGTACTAATCCAGCTTCTGCGGTGATGGCTGGAATGAAAGTTGTAGTCACACCTTGTGATGAAAATGGAAATATAGATTTTGAAATACTTAAAGAAAAAACTCTTGAGCACAAAGATAATTTAGCTGCTTTGATGATTACATATCCTTCAACGCATGGTGTTTTTGAAGATAAAATTATTGAAATTACTACTTTGATTCACGAAAATGGAGGACAGGTTTATATGGATGGTGCTAATATGAATGCTCAGGTAGGTTTAACTAATCCAGGTATTATTGGGGCTGATGTCTGTCATTTAAATCTTCATAAAACATTTGCTATTCCTCATGGTGGAGGAGGCCCAGGAGTTGGCCCTATAGGAGTAGTAAAGCATTTGGCTGAATTTTTACCAAATAATTCAGTTGTAAAAATGGGTGGAGCTTCTGGTATGTCTATTTCTTCCGCCCCTTGGGGGAGTGCTTTAGCATTAACTATTTCTTATGCATATATTATGATGTTAGGAAATAAAGGATTGACATATTCTACTGAAATTGCTATTCTTAATGCTAATTATATTAAAGAAAGATTATCAGACGATTATAATGTTTTATACACCGGTGAAAAAGACAGAGTAGCTCATGAAATGATAATTGACTTTAGACAGTTTAAGAAAGATGGAATAGAAGTTGTAGATATAGCTAAAAGACTTATTGATTATGGTTTCCACGCACCTACTGTTTCTTGGCCTGTTGTTAATACGTTTATGATTGAACCAACAGAGAGTGAGTCTATGGAAGAATTAGATCGTTTTTGTGATGCATTAATTAGTATAAAAGCAGAAATTAATGATGTTATAAGTGGAGCTTGTGATAAAGAAAATAACTTATTAATAAATGCGCCACATACTTTGCAATTAATTGCTAATGATTTATGGGAATTTCCATACTCTAGAGAAAAAGCAGTTTTTCCACTTCCTTATTTGCGTTTGAAAAAAATGTGGCCTACAGTAAGACGATTAAATGAAACATATGGAGATAGAAATTTGGTATGTTCTTGTGCTCCAATTTCAGACTATAATATAGAATAGGTGTTTATTTTTAAATAAATTATTTGGTCTTCATATTTTTGCCTTATATTTGTAGAAATAACAATATAACTTAAAGAAAAATATGAAAAGAATATTACTATCTGTTGTTGCTCTATTAACTATTACTTCATCTATAGCTCAACAAAAACAAGCACAAACAAATACAATTTATAATATCAAGCATGTACAAAGCGTAGTTAATCCAACAAGCTCGCAGCTTTCTGTTGCGCCAGCTCCAGCTCCTTTTTGGACAAATGATTTTTCAGATGCTAGTGAATGGACTATGGTTGATCTTTTAAATGGTGGATTACAGAATTGGGCAATTACAACTAGTGGTCCTACTGGAAGTTTTTCTCAGCCAATGGGCGCTATCGCTTCAACAACTGCAGCTAATGGATTTGCTCTTTATGATTCAGATGCTTTAAACACACAATACACACCACAAGAAGCTACACTAACATATAATGGAACTGTTGATTGTTCTCAATATCAGTATGTGAATATTAATTTTGAGTGTTATCATCGAGTTTTTAGAGATTCGTTATTTGTTGAAACAAGTCTAGATAGCTTTGTAACAGTTGCTGGAAGATATCGAGTTCAAGAAGGATTAGATGTAGGTGATTCATCTCCAAATCCAGAAAGTATTTCAGTGAATATTTCTGCTTCTTCAGGAAATCAAGCAAATGTTTCTTTTAGATTTCATTATGAGGGAGAGTGGGATTATGCTACAATGATTGATGATGTTAGTTTTTCAGAAACACCAGAAAATGAACTTTCTTTTAGCGATGAAACATTTGGTGGTTGGTGGTTAGGATATCAAAATACTGGAGACCTTGGAACAGATTTTACTTTTTATCCAATGGCTCAAGCTACTGCTAATCCTTACAGATTAGAGGGAGTAGTTAGAAATAGTGGTGTTCAGACACAAAATAATGTTACAATGTACGTTTCTGTTGAAGATGAAAATGGTGCTACAACATCACTTTCTTCAAATCCATTATCATTAACTATTGGTCAGAATGATACTGTTACTACATCATCAACATTTACACCTCCAAATATGGGGATATATGACATGAGTTTTTGGGCTACATCAGATTCATTCCCAACAACAGACACTATGACAAGATCAACGATTGTAACAGATACTGTTTATGGAATGGATTATGATTGGAATTCTGATGGATCTAATGTTTCTGGATATAATTATTTATCTCGTCCAAACTGTGGGCAAGTTTTAGCAAATACTTTTGATATTTATGTTAACACAACACTAACATCAATTTCTTTTCACGTTAGTTCTCAGTCTGTCGCTGGTGGAGAAGTATCTGTTCAGCTTTATGAAACTGATGGCCAAATATTCTTAGAAGAATCTGACACCTATATTCTTCAGAATTCAGATATTGGACAATGGGTAACAATTGCACTTCTTTCACCATATCCACTATTTGCAGGAACTTCATATTTAGCCGGTGTTCTTGGAACACAGCATCCAACCGATACTGTTGGAGTGAGTTCTTCAGGAAATAGTCATACATCAGGATATATTCAAGATAATGGTTGCGATATAGGTTCTAATGGTTTTGGTGCTTGGTATACTACAACTGCTAAATCAATTAGAATGAATTTCGGAACAGGAACAGTTTCCTCAGTAAGCGATATAGATCTTAATTCAGGCTTTATAGTTTATCCAAATCCATCAAATGGATTATTTACAGTGGATAATCAAAATAGTGATGCTTATGAAATAGTGATAAAAAATATCGTTGGACAAACAGTTTATACTGGAAGAATTAATCAATTTTCAAATAAATCAATTAATATATCTTCTCTAGAGGCAGGGGTTTATACTGTTGAATTTGATAATAATAATAATTCTTACATTAAAAAAATTATTGTTGAATAATTAAATATTCAAATTTATTTTTAAAAAAAAGCACAGCATTTGCTGTGCTTTTTTTAGTTTCGCTACTATGAAAAGATTACTTTTTATTTTATTAATTACTTCAAATGTAGTGCTTGCTCAAAATCAAACTGTGGGAGTGTTTAATAATACTAGTGAAAACTTTGAAGGTTACACACTGTTCTCTCCCACAACAAATACTTATTTAATTGATAATTGTGGTAAGCTTATTAACACCTGGAATAGTTTATATAAACCAGGAAGTTCAGTTTATTTATTGGAAGATGGGAGTTTACTAAGAGCATGTAGAATTCAACATCCTTTTTTTTCTGCTGGTGGCAGTGGAGGAAGATTAGAGAGAACAGATTGGTATGGTAATTTGCTTTGGGCATATAATTTCTCTGATAGTAGCTATCATCAGCATCATGATTTTTCTCCTATGCCAAATGGAAATATACTTGTCCTATGTTGGGAGTATAAGGATTTTAATCAATCTATAGATGCAGGGAGAGATTCTTTAAGTATGCTTGATAATGAACTATGGCCGACATATATCATTGAAGTTGAACCAATAGGTTATGACTCAATTAATATTGTTTGGGAGTGGCATGTTTGGGATCATTTAACTCAAGATTTTGATTCTACGAAACAGAATTATGGTAGTGTATCAAATAATCCACATCTTTTAGATATTAATTTTTATTTAAATAATGGTAAAAATGACTGGCTACATTGTAATTCAATTGATTACAATGAGCAGTTAGATCAAATAGTTATCAGTTCTAGGACTTTGTCTGAGTTCTATGTAATAGATCACAGTACCTCAACTCTTGAAGCATCAGGAAGTACTGGTGGGAATAGTGGTAAAGGAGGTGATTTGCTTTATAGATGGGGGAATCCTGCAGGATATGATTCAAACTTTGTCAATAATAGAATGCTTTTTGGTCAGCATGATGTTCAATGGATAAAAGATGGCTTAATTGATCAAGGTAAATTTTTAATATTCAATAATGGACAAGGCAGAGGATATAGTTCGGTTGATATTGTTAACCCTTCTTTAGATGTAAATGGTGACTATCTGCTAAATACTAATATGATGTTTGGTCCAGATTCTGTGGATTGGTCTTTTACCTCAACTCCAAATACGGATTTTTATGCCTCATATATTTCTGGTGCTCAAAGATTACCAAATGGAAATACTTTAATATGTGATGGTGCGCATGGAACATTTTTTGAAATAAATCAAAATAAAGAGGAGGTTTGGAATTATGTGAACCCTGTGCTAAATACTTATATATTATCGCAAGAAGATAATATTCCAGTTACTCAAAATGGATGGGGGAATGCAACTTTTCGTAGCACCAAATACCCAGTTAATTTTTTAGGTTTTAACAATAAAGATATGACCCCTGGCCTTGCTTTAGAATTAAATCCGTATCAAGATTCTTGTTCAATGATCTCTGCAGTAAACGATATTTTAAATATTGATAAGAAGCTTATTCAGACTATTGATCTAATGGGTCGTAAATCTCTAATTTCTAAAAATAAGGTGCTTTTTTACATATATGATGATGGAAGCGTCGAGAAAAAAATCATCATTTTCTAAATATTTATTGTAAAATATTATTGTTTTTTTT
>TARA_B110000238_G_scaffold200015_1_pt1 | contig 22756 bp, 30 predicted proteins | sample TARA_B110000238 | Tara Oceans TARA_B110000238 (sample SAMEA4397569) | marine metagenome | biome: Polar Biome; feature: [SRF] surface water layer (ENVO:00010504); material: water (ENVO:00002006), including particulate matter (ENVO:01000060) such as... | depth 5 m | reverse complement strand
CTGTTGAAATGGTTCCAAACAGAAATTCTGTTATTATGCTAGACAAGTTGAATGAAGCAATTGCAGCCCAAAAAGGTGTCACAGTTGCTGACATGGCTTTAAAAGGTAAAGCTGATCCTACTGTTGTTGCAACAGGTGGCGCGCCAGTAATAACTGCTGAACAAATGGCTAATCCTACTCCTGTTGCTGCACCTGTTGACGGTGTTTTAACTGATGATATATTAGCTGCACAGTATCGGTCACAAGCTGATGCATTGTATAAGGAAGCTAAGTTACTAAGGTCACAAGCTGAAGATTTAGTTCCTACTGTTAAGAAAGCCGCTAAGAAGACTACTGCAAGTGCCTAAAAATAAATTGCCTGCTGAAGTTATTAGTCAATGGCCAGAAATATTCAACGATGTTGAAATCAAAGCTGTACCAATCGAGTATATACACAGTGTCCATGTTTACTTTCACGACGGAAAGATATGGGAGATAGACATGGATAAGCAGGCAGAAGCTGGCAATGCGCTAGTTGAAAGTAGTTTAGAAACGTTTCTTGAACAGTATAATGAAGAAATATCACATGTTGATTTTCGTTTAGACACTACAAAAGTTGTCAAAGACGTTAAGAAAAGAACTGCAAGCTTTATGAAAAAGCGTAAGTAGATTTATCTTAAATTGTATAAATACTAGTAATAAGATATTCCAGGAGTTTAAAACATGGCATTACGGCTAAGACGCGGTACAGATAGCGAACGTCAACTGATAACACCAGTAGAAGGTGAGTTAATCTACACTACTGACACTAAATTACTATACGCAGGTGACGGTTCTACTGTTGGCGGCAATGTAGTAACTGGCGCAGGTGTAGGTACTCCAACTACACTAGGCGCACTTCAAGATGTTGATTCATCCTCAGCTACAAATAACCAAGTGTTAACTTGGATTGCAGGCAGCAATAGATGGGAAGGCACTACAATACCAAATGCAGGTGTTTTATCATTAAATGACTTGTCCAACGTCTATACTGGCGCAAGTATTGCTAACGATAGTGTTGTAGCATACGACGGTGTTAACTGGGTTAGTAGAACCGTTGGTGACTTGTTTAATAACAATCCGCAAGTAAATGCAACGATTATAGGCAACGATAGTACTGTAATGGTTAATCCAGCCAATAACCATTTTTATGGTGTAAGATTTAACGGTGCGCTTCAAGGTAATAGTGAAGGTTTCCATCTTGGTGATTCTCAAGGTTCTGTGTTTGGCGGTGATAGTACACAACTAATAGACGGTAACCTTTCTAGGGTCGTTGGTGATGTAATTAACAGTAACATCAGCAGTACAGCAGTAACTCTTGCAGGATCAGGAGCAGGCATTGTAATTAACACTCTTCAAAATGCCGATGATAACTTTGACTTGTTTACTGTTAACTGCGCAAAAGATAGCGCCTATGGATCATCTATGAACTATAGTAGAAGTAGAGGTACACTTGTTGCACCAACTGCATTACAAGCAGATGACGAAATTATGTCAATGTACTTCTTTGGTACTGATGCTAGTGCTAATAAACAGGTATCAGCAGTTATTGCAACTTATGCAGACGGTACACCGGGGGCATCAACTGTACCCGGTACGTTACGAATTGCTACTGCTAACTCTACAGGCACTCCAACAGCAGCAATTGATGTTAACTCAAAGCAGCAAGTTACACTAAGCGGTGCATTAAAGGTAGCTGTGTATGCTGATAATACTGCACGTGAAGCAGCAGTTGATGCTCCAGTAGCAGGCATGATAGTGTTTAATACAACAGGTACTAAGTTCCAAGGATACACTGGATCAGCCTGGGTAGACTTAAACTAAGAACGTACTAACTTGACATGTATGGAACGCTACATTACTTGCGTTTACACCATAATGTAATTCATTACAATCAAACTTATAGACATCACCTGCTGCAAAGTTGGTGATGTTTTTCGTTGTGAAGTTCACAGAATGTCCAAACACTGCGTCTTCTAAAAACACAATATATCTAAAACATTTTTCTATTGGTACATTATGTTCTTGTCTTAATGTGTAAAATGTATCCTTGTGGGTAGGCAATATAACGTCCGGTAAAATGCAAGTCCAGCTTACGGCACCTTCCGCCGCGTTTAAATCAGCCTTAAACCGCGATGAGCAGTTTAATTCGTCATTAAAGCTCTGTAGTATGTAATCCTTGTTGTAGTACACACGATCTAAATGATCGAAGTTTTTAGCGTCAAATAAGACCCGTCTTTTATAAGTGTGCGTAGCAAGCTCGTCTTTCCAGAAATTATCTATTTTTGTAACGTATTCTATCATTGCTGGCCTTTCAAATAATTGTTAAGCCATATACTATACGGCTTGGCATTTTTTAATTTATTTTTTTGCAATTCAGTAACTTGAAGAGTTTTGTTTTGTAAAACATAGTTCCAAGACCTAGTAGGATAAGCAGCACATTCTTTATACAACTCTACAGATAAATTTTTATAAAAATTCCAATAGCTGTTATCACGATATCCAAACTTGTAATGAGCAGCAATAAAGTCAACAATAACATCATATTCATAATTAACTATACTGTTATATTCATCAGCAGTTATTTTTTTATGTATTAGTTGATCTAATTTTTCTATTCCAAATACTGTAAGATATAGCCCAGTAGATTCTATAGGCTCTATAAATGCACTACTTAACCCAACGGAAGCAATTTTCTTATTTCCTAAATCTTTATAATGATTTTTATTACGCCCTGTAGACATTTTAACTTCGCGTAACTCTGGACTACCAAGTCCTTCACGTTCTAGATAATTTAGAAATTCGTCTTTAACATCATACTTATCATTATGAACATAACCTAAAGTAAGTTCGTCCCTTAACGGAATATTCCAAATCCAGCCATAGTCCATTGCTTTACAAGTAGTATAAGCATTTCTTTTATTATTTGGTATATTTGTACGACATACTAGTGCAGCATTGTTTGGTACTTTGTTAGATATTGATTGTAAATTATCAGTGTAATATTCATTAACAAATGCTCTTGTAAATCCAGTGCAATCAATAAACCACTCACAGTCTACTTCATCAACAGACTTAACTGTCTTCCGTTCAATAGTAAGATTATCGAATCTTTTAAACCAGTTATCTAAAAATTTAGCAAGGTTAGCTACGTTAAAATGAAATGAAATATCATATGACATTATGTCGTCTGGTATTTTATTATGTTTCATAATGTATTCTACTAGGGCAGCTTCGTCATCTTCGATGCCAAAAGGATGGAAGTAATCTGTAGTAACAAAGTCTTCAAACTTAATTCCTAATTTTAAACTGCCGCCTATGTCGTTAATAATTTCTTTAGGTGTTATGCCTAAATCTTCTAAAAACTCTGCTACTTGCGGAACTGTACTTTCACCTACACCTATTGTTACGTTGTCTTCTGGATAAATCCAAGTAATATTATACTCAGGATATCTTGTACAAAAATAAAGTACAGAAAGATATCCCGATGTGCCTGCACCTATTACAGCTATATTACTCATTATTCTTTTTTGCCTTTTCGATCATATCTTTATATTCTTCGTTTGGATGATCTACTAAATGGTTATGGTATATATCAATAACAGTACTAGGTGCTTTGCCATCTAGCAGCGTTGGTATAAAGCCATGTATTATACTAGCAATGCCTGCCCATATTAAACGGAAGCCTGCAAGTATAGCCCAATACAAATGTTGGAAGTAAGTTACTTTACTTTTTATAAGATGTTTCTTAAACATGATTTCTAAAATACTCCCTTATTAATTCGTTATCTATTTTTATACCTGACAAAAACTGTTGTTTGTTTAGGGTTGCTGTTTTATTTATTGCTACATTAGTATAGTTAGTAGCAAAGAACGTTGCAATTTCATTGTATGCGTGGGCGTTAAACGTATCCCAACATGCAATATACACAGTGTTAGTAACACTATCTACAACTAAGTATGTATCTAAGAACCGGTTATTAAACTCATTAATGACTGTGTAGTCTATTATTTCTCCATTAACCTTAACAATGTCTTTTCTTCCACTGTGTTTATACAGATTATCTTCTAGTTTAAATGTATCGTTAGTTACTATAGTATTATTGTATACAGGCATTCCTATATAAATTAATCCTTCGCTATCTAAAGAAATATCATAAAAGTCGTCTACTTTAGTAAAACATGAAGAACTTTGTTGTGTATTATCTTTAGTTATTGTGCATTCAAATACAGGGCCGCTTGTTTCGTTACTACCAAAGATACTTGTAATAGATTTAAAAACTCGATCGCTAACTGCTGTTTTAGCAGAGTCTTGTATATACGACAATGTTTGTACGTTTAAACTAGGCCATGCAATATTCTTTTTTAAACTTGTTTTAATGAACTCGTCAATCATAAACGGATATGGAAAATTAACAAAGCTTAAAGTATTATTGTATTTTTTAATTTCATCTATAAAATTATCAAATGGTTGATCTTCATCAACATCATAAAATAAATGCGAAGTAATGCCGTCACTTAATAACGCAGGTAATAGATATACTGCTACACTGCTTCCGTGATTTAAGTTTCTAATATGCAAACAGTTACCTATCGAAAATTTATCTGCATTACGTTTTGATATTTCGTATAAGAACTGATGTGTGTGTTCAACAATTTTAGGGGTGCCAGTAGTGCCGCTGCTTGTGCATCTCATTACAATGTCCGAAGGCGCAGGGCGTATTTCTTTAATAGTATTAAATGTTTCTTTGTTAGTAATTTCAAAACTTAAATCATTTACTGTAGTATACGTTCTGTGGGCACAAGCTGAAAAGAATTTAAACTTAGCAAATGCTTTTGGAAATTTATCAAACCATTCAGGTTGAAGGTCGTGCAAGAATATATCAATAGGAGATAATATTTTTGTTTTAGCATCAAAATATTCTAAATCAGTAAAGTCGTCTTTTCTGTTATAGTCAACTATTACAATTTTTAATCCTAGTTCAGCAGAAGCAATAATTGCAGCAATGTAATCTAAGTCTAGTGTTTGCAATCCTATAAGAATAGATTCTCCGTGTATTGCTTTACATTGCTCGCATAGAATATATTTCCATAAATCTATCTTATCTATTAGTTGTATTTTTGTAAAAGGTTCTTTAGAGCCACGCAGATTTATACCTTTAAAATTATTACTAATAATATCGCGTGTTATCATGTATAGTCCTCTAATCCGCCTCGCCTGCGTAAATCTAATGTAGTACAATGTAATCCGCCACTAAGTGTTTGGGCATGGCGCATTTTTACAGGTGCTACAGTAAACCCTTGCTTTTCTAATACACGTATTAAATTAGTTTGATCATCACCTACAATAACTGTAGTTGGATCAACGCTCAATATGTTCATGCCAATATAGGGCGAACATGGACTAATACTGCCTGGTCCGGATTCTGTCGACGGATTAATATTAACATCTTCAAAGTAGATCTTATCCCACTTTTCAAATACCTTAGGACAGTTGTCTGGATTTACTCTTGTGCTGTTTAGCAATACTTTGCCAGGTGCTAGTGGAACAATGGTGCTATCCATGTGTGCAAAACTATAAATGTGTTCAGCAGCATGTATTCTATATCCTCTAGGCTCTAGTGTATTCTTTAGCCACTGCATGCCTAAATGGTTGCCAGTGTTACTAATTTGAAACAGTATATCTTTGCCTAAACGCACACAGTTTGGTGCATCAAAGATAGGTTCTAGATTACGTAAACTAGGCTTACCGTCAATATCTTCAAACTGAAAAGTTTCATCTGGTAATATAGGTTTAGGTGCAGCGATCCATTCAACACCGTCACGTACTGCTTCTAAGTATATGTCGTGGTATGCTCTTGTTTCAAACAACCGTGAACGACATGCACTAGGTGTTTCAATCATTAAATTGTTTAAAGGTAGTAACAAGTCTCTTGGACACCATGTATACCAACCTGTTGTTTCCCATTCCGGTGTGCTATACTTTACGCTATGGTCAATTGCTTTAGGTCTATGTACTTTAACACCTAGATTAGTAAGTGTATCAGCAACCCCTTGTAAGTCTTCGTTTGCTTCGTTAATTAGCCATTCTGGATATGCGCCTTCTAACGGCTTAACATCTTCAATGTCATAATTAGTGTAACTCATGTTCATTGTACTTGCATCTACTGTAGGCACACGAGCATAATCGGCAATCCCTACTATAATTTCTTCTAGTGGATCCCAGTGATTGTTTGTTGATATTTGCATGCTAGTATTTACTAAAACGCTGTTTTACGTACATTGAGTCTGACTGACACCCACCAATCGTCTGTCCAGTTCCATGCGCTGTGAGGTATTTGTGTATCAAATATAATAGTTTCTTTGTGGTCATAAACTGTATCACCAACTTTGACACCTACTTTAGTTGGATCAAAACTCGGAACAAACATTCCCATATAAACACTTAGCCAATCTATTTCAGCATAAGGCTCTAACTCAATTGTGTCTACATGTTCATACAACTGTGTTTGTGGTGCAAATGCAATAATATTTGCATCAGTTATATTTGCATCTTGTTGTATAAGTGCAAGCGTCTTAGGAAACATTATTTTATTTAATGTCATAAATCTAAGATCCATATCTTCTCTGTCACGAGGATGGATATCAGTCATGTCGGGTGAATCGTCAACATCCGTGACTTTTACAAAATAAGATTTTATATTTCCAATAGAAACAGCTTCTTTAATTGCAGAATTTTGTATATTATGATAAGTGTTTGATAACATATTCTTTATTAGGTATCCTTGTTTGCTCTATTAAGTCTATTATTTCTTGTTTGTTTTTGTAGTTTGCAATGTCTAAATGCTTAGGGTACGTTAAAATATTAACCTCCCAGTTAACATTAATTTCATTTATAAATGTTTCTAAGTCTACAAAGCCATGCCAGTTGTTAAGATGTAGTACACTGTTTACTGTTAGATTAAATTTAGTCTGCTTTACTTGTTTTATAAATTTAAGTATGTCATTCCATTTGCTGCCACTTCTAACTTTATCGTTTAAATCTTTATATGCATCAATACTTAATATAAAGTTAACTTCCTTAAAATGTTGTAATTGATCTAATGTTGCTGTGTCTAGTAAAAAAGTTCCATTGGTATTATACGTAACTGACGTAGTATCTTTATTAATAACCTTTTCTAAAACTTTAAGATGACGTGTGGTCATTAAAGGTTCCCCACCTAAAAATAATATCTTGTTTACACTAGCAGGAACAGATAAAAACTTTTTAGTAGACCTTACATGAAAAGCTGCCGGCATAGTTGGATTTTCTATTTTAGACCATTCTGAACTAAAGTCTCCAAAGCAACCATCGCATGTTAAATTACATACATTGTCAAGTCCCAATTCTAAATATTTAAGTTCTACTGTGTCAGTATCATATTCTTCGTTGAATGTTTGTCTTAAACTATGTTTTCCATTTGCTTCTTCATACATACATTTAGAACAATCAGATAACTTTGACACATCAGTATTGCGTAATTTTTTGTAAGTATCAGAGTGTAGCACGTTTTCAATGTTGCCGTCAAACGATTGTACAGGTGTTTTAAATCTACAACAAGGATATATTTTATTGTTGTTGCGTAAATTTGTATGCTTCCAAAAAGCTGCGCACTTAGACATTATCTGGTGGCCTCATTACTAAATTTTTATAACCTGTGTGACTTGTATAAAAATCTATTTGCTCTTGTGGTATTCCTAATATTGTGTTAAAATATGTAAGTGTAGCATCTTGTTGTTTGATATATTCAAAGAGTAAATTATAGTTGTGTTCTACATCTAGTGCTATGGATTTACTGTGTGCTGTATGAGTTTCTAAAAAATGTTTAGTATTTTTTACAACAGCATTTAATCGTTGATCTTCATTTTCAATATATGCATAGTCAGGTATAAGCATATATTCTTCGAATGTTTTGTATCCAAGTTTTTTAAGATAGCGCATTTGGTCTGGCCATCCTGCTAATATAAAAGGTTGTTTGTGTAAAAACTCTCTCCAAACTTTTTCAGTTACAAAGTCGTAATTGTTTCCCCAATAGTTTGGTCCTTCACTTACAATACTTAATACAGTGTTATTGTAAACTGATGAATCAATTAATGCAGGTGCCCTTACCCATTCAGTATCTACAACATCTATCCAGTTAACATCTAATTCTTCTAAGCTATAATTTCCATAAAACGGCTTTGCTGATTCGAATCTATCATCAAACTGCCTATCGCATTCTATTAGAAATTTATTATACTCATTATCAGAATAATGTTTAAGATGTTGCCTACACCATTTTTGATCTGCAGGTGCCCATGGGGAGAAAAAAGTCCATTCAGCATTATCTAATAAAGCTTCGTCATAGTACTTACTAAGTAATCCTATCCTATTTGCTCTATCAGGCATGCCAGTAAGGAATAAAAATTTACTGTTTTGCGGATTGTATTTTGGCAAGTTATCAATATCATGTTTGTAACTATTATAAAGAATTCTTAAATTATAATCAATATGGAAATATGGTATTGGCGTGTCTTTTAATTCTTCGCCGTGTCCAGTTATTAAATACAAATCTGCTATGCCAACACTTGCTGCATAACTTTTTATTTCATTTAAGTGCGATATAAACTCAGCATACCTTTCAGCTGGTTGTAGGAAACCGTCAAGAAAGTATGCTCCAACTATAACATTGTATCCATCTGCAACTGCGGCATCTATATCATTTTTTATTAGTTGTGTTTTTACTAAATCAAAGTCGTCAGGATTATAACGATTGTAATCACACATCCATTCAAAGTTTATTATTTTACCTTTGTTCATTTTTTATTTCATCGTTGCTTTCGTTAACTAAAAATTTATGTAAACTTAGTCTATTTGTTTTTCTATCCCTGTTATAATCCTGCCATACATCGCCGCCTATGCCAAATATTACACAATTGCTAGGTTCAACATTTAGTATATTACAATATTCTAATTGTCGATCTCTGTACTTATTATAGATATAGTCAGGTCCAAAATTCTTTAATAACTGTCTGCCTATGTATGCAGATGTACGATTGATATATCCAATTTTATTTGTTACAAATAAAGGATCATCATCATCCTCTCTAGTTAGGCGCATACCAATCCGCAAGTGTGCTGCATACAAACTTTTTGAAAGACTAAATGTCACGTCAGTAATGCATTTATACGTTAGGTCAAATATAATGTCATTACAAATACCAAAGTATGCGCAGTCAAGTAATACAGGTATTTTTAATTTGTTGCAAGTAGTTAACACATCATCTAGTGATTCGTGCTTGTTACCTGTATCTGAAAATGGTAAACTAATTATAACAACATCATTACTATCTAAATCTGCATCTTCAATATAATCCCAATCATAGTTGTTGTTCCTGCAACTTAATCGGTGATATACAAATTCGCCTTTGAAAAAGCGAAAGCGTCTTCTACTGTGCTTTGCATAAAACTTATCAAATGCTTCTGTTGTACCGTTACTATAACATGCATACTTGTATTCGTCTAGCCCTATTACACAGTTATTTTTAGTGGCCATTATCCAAGCTTGGTATTCATTTAAAAACTTTGATTGCACTGTTTCACTTGATATTGCTATTGCTGTGTTAGTATCTTGTGCATACAATTTTAGGACGTTAGGGTCAGCAATTGAAAACGCATTGCCAAATGGCATGTGTACTCTATTGTATTTGTTTGTCATTTTCTATTCCTGTCAGTTATATGATGATCATTATGATTACCTTCAAACGGTGCAATAAGGTTAATCCATACTCGATTAACAGGACCGTCAATATTATGTCCCCAAAGATTAAGTATGCCAAACCCTAAGTATGCTAAAGCAAATACTATGCTATGTACTATAATACTATCGATACCAAATAATAAAAAGAATATAATTTGATGTGTTACAAATATATAAGTTCCGTACTTATGAAAAAACATTACTTTTTTATTTCTCATCATATCAATTATATACTTGCGCGGTATTGTATCAACTTTCCATGCACTAAAAAGTACTCTCCAACGCGGTTGATATTTTGGGCTATGCGGGTCAAGTTCTGTATCTGCATAAGCATGGTGCATACGATGAACGCCAACCCATCCTAACACGCTGCGGCCACCGCATAGTAATCCGCAATATAGCATTATTATTTCTTGCCACTGCGTTGCTTTAAATTCTTTGTGTGCAAAATATCGATGATACCCTGAAGTGATGCCGATAGCTGCTAAAGTCATATATATAAAATAGGAAAAGATTATTATCATGTTATACTCTTAATTAGGATTTCTTCATAGTGTTTTCTCTGTAGCCTAGGATCATTTTTCCTACTAAGTAGTTGCGGATTCTTAGGACACATTCCACAAAAGCTCTCTGCTTTGCGATTAAAAAATTCTTGCAATTCTTCGTCTGTACATTTTGGTGTAATTGGATTGTATGTTAAGTAGTGCGCCCACTTGTCTGACAAGTTATATATTTCGCCAGTCATTGGTAAGTATGCTAGTGGAGCACATTTGTATAAATTACCTTCGTGTATTTGCCAACAGTCCTGTCCTGTAATACAATTATTCCAACTTTGTTCAGGATCGTTATCTTCGTATGGTTCCATGTTTGACCCAAAACCTTTATACATTTTATACCAAACAACATCCGACTTCCAAAAATTAACATCTATAGCGTACTTATCTTTCCAATCCATTGCAATATCTTCTATGCGTTTCCATAGTTCATTGTATTCAGCGTTAGTACCATGTTTAGAAATCTTTAATCCGCAGTTATTATCTTGTAATACTTTAGGCAAATCAGGATACTTATATAATAGTGTGCCATTAGTTGTTATGTCTAATCGTTCTAAACTAGGCTTGTCCCACTTCTTTCGCGTAAGTTCAACAATATCACAGATACGTTTATTAAGTAACGGTTCACCGCCTAATATATCTATTGTTGCGGGTTCGATTCTATGCGCCCAATTATTGTACCATTGTTCAATTTCTTCGTACCGAACAGGCACGTTATGACCGTGATTAGAAAAATGACAACATTGTTCACAAGTAAAATTACAAGCGTGTGCAACATGCCATTCAAGGTGTGAGACTTTCATATACATACTTATCCGTAAACTGCGCACATAAATATAGTTATGAATGCTATTGATTTCTACAATGCCAATAAAGATCTTACTTGGAAAATGCCAGCATGTCCTAGTAATGTAACTACTGACTATGAAATTGCAGATTGGTTGTTAAACTGGAGTGATATTGGATGGCTAGAACTTGATATAGATGTGCCTTACAAACTATGGAGTCTTGAAGCACAAACTGCAAATTACGTAAGCCATAGAGGCGATGAACATCCTGGATGGAACAGTACAGCTATACATGGCATTGATGTTGACAAGACCGGAGCTTGGACTAACTACGGTGATTGGACTAAAGAAGAAGATGTTCCCTATAAGTGGACGAGCCTAAGCAAACATACACCTATGATTAAAAGTTTTTGGGAAGAGTTTCCATATGAAAGTTATAGACGTATACGTTTTATGCAACTTGAGCCTGATGGAATAATAAGTCCTCATAGCGATGCGCCAGGAAAGTTGCCAGGAGAAATTGGGTTAGACATGTTAGACTTTGGTGTTCCTATAAATGTAGCAATCGATCATCCAGATAATTGTCATTTAACATTAGAAGGGTATGGAGTAGTTCCGTTTACAGTAGGCAAAGCATTTATTATTAATATACGTAATTACCATAGTGCAATAAATAAAAGTCCTAACCGAAGGATACATTTAATAGCACACGGTATTCCGGGCAATAGAAAAGACGACTTTATTAAACTAGTAGCAAGGAGTTACAAGAAACAATATGCCAAGAGAAATTAAAATTCTAGATGTATTCTACGGAAACAAGTGTAACTTAACTTGTAACAATTGCGACACTAGAAGTGATCACATACGTAAAGGACAATATGATCCTACCATGGAAGGCATCAAACGTGGCATCGACTTAGCCAACGAAGCGTTTGACGTACAAAAGTGGAGCATACTAGGCGGCGAACCTTTAATGTACTTAGATGCTGTTGAAGAAATTATAGCATACATAAGAGAAGTAGAACCTAATAAGGTAATTTTCTTTCCTACTAATGGATCCTTGCTACATAGACATATGGATCGCGTAGTAGAACTTGTTAAAAAATATCGACTTTGGGTCCAAGTATGTAATCACTTTGCTGCTTTTGCAGATCAAACAAAATCAGATCAAGTTAAAGCAAACGCTGCTGAACTTGCACGTAGATTAGATATGGGCACTGCTGCTGAATCAGGACAATGGTGGCGAGAAATAATGGACTTTGATACAGGTAGTGCGGAATGGAAAACGTTTACTGATAGGAAGGGGTACGATCCTTCAATTCCAGAACCTAACGAAGTATCTTGGATTTGTGAAAACTACGGTGTATACTATATGGAAGCAGGCGAATTTCAAACTATACAAAACTTTAACGAGCAAGGTAAGCCAAAGCCGTTCTTTGATAACGATCCAGAAGGGTCTTATTGGAATAGTTGTCCTAGTGTATTTTGTGCAATGCTATATAACAAGAAAGTATATAAGTGTGCTGCACTTGCAACACTACCAAACCTTTTAGATATACGCGGCGCATCAGATGATCCAGACTGGGCACCATACTTAAATTATAAGCCTGTGGATTTAGAAACGTATACCAAAGAAGAAGCAGATCATTTTGGAGCAACACACTACTGTCATATAGACGAATGTGCAATGTGTCCAAATTCTCATACTCCTATAATTAAAACAGAACAGCAAGTATTACCGATATATATTAAAGATCGCCCTTGGAGTGATTAATCATTATATACTACTACGATCATTGTTAACTTAGGCACCATCCCAATATTTGCTGCACCGTGTAAATCAGAAAACTTGCTAAAAGTGTATACGTCACCCTTTTTGTAATCCGTTATTAATTCATCATTAATGACAAATACATGGCCTGATTGATAATCTTGTAAGGGTATCCAGTGAACAGTAGCATCAACTATTTCTTCAAAAGACTCATCATCCTTATGCATTGGCATAAGCTGTCCAGTTAATATCCTAGCAATCCACCATTCGTATCGCTTACCTTCTAAAAATGGAAAGTCTGGTTTAAAATTAACATTCTCTGGTTCAATAACTGCCCACATCGAATGTGAAAGATCGTAATCAGCTTTTTGTAGCCTTTCCATTTCAGGACTTCCTTCACAAAATGGCTTGTCCCAATCTCTTGGTAAGCTTAGGCATTCTTCTGCCCATTCTGATTTTATGTATTCTGCAAAGTTACCTTCAAATTTCATAACTGTTTAACTCCGATGCTTCTAAATGCTTTCTTTCTATTCTTATCTAATGTAACTGGTACTACTTGCGGACCTGTTTGTTTATCAAATGCACATAGCTTACATACGTCTATAGACTTTGTTATGTTATCTACCCATGCCGATACGTCAGCTATGTCATCAAACGGATCACACCCTTTGTATTTTTCTAATATTGCCGTTGCTTCAGGTTCGTACTTTCCTTGTAACTTTGCTTCCGAATAGTTTGTTACCGCAGGACATTTGTATAGTAAGCCATGTTGAAATGTATACGATGTCTTCCAATCACATGCATTATGACTTTCTTCACGATCGCCATTCATTTCAAAATACACTGTACCCTTCTCAACTTTTTTATGGTATGGAGGAATCATGTAAGTTACTAGCTGGTATTTAATAACAATTCTATCGTCTAAATAGTATTCAATCGAATGCCATTGTGAATTTTCAATTTCTTTTATTTCGCGTGTTGTTATAGAGTCTTGCCAAGGGCGTAATATTTCATCTATTTCTGAAAGTATTTTATCAGCAGTATTCACATCATGACATGATACTACTATGCAGGCGTTGCCATCTTCAATAAAATCTCTAGAAAGATCTATGCGCTTAGACAATCGTGTTCCGTTTGTCATAATCTCAATAAAAGAATCTTGCCATAAATTTCTAATACTAGTAAACCACAGTTCTAGTTCTGGATGCAGATAAGGTTCTCCTCCACATAAAGATAACTCAGGTATTTCTGCAATTTCTGCCCACTTTGCATATCTGTCTTTATGATCGTTCCACTTAAACGTTCCTACGAAATCATACATTGCTAGTCCTGCGCAATGACTGCATGTCATGTTGCAAGTATTATTAACTAAAATAGAGATGTGTTCTTGCATCTTTATTGGTTTACTCATTTGTACTCCGTAACTTGTAAAACTAACCTAGGTATATGACCTATGTTTGCTGCGCCATGTATATCTTGTGCGTGTGCATACTCAAACACATCGCCTTTATTATAATTATTTATTACAGAGTTATTATACATAAAAATATGGCCAGGGTGATAATCTTGTAATGGTACCCAATATCGCTTACAGTCTCGTTCATGAGTGTGCGGATCTGTATGCATTGGCATAAACTGTCCTGGATATAATTTTGTTATCCACCAATGATAATCATCTGTTACCCAAGGAGGTATTAAATCAAAGGTTACATTTTGTGATTCATACACCCACCAATTGACTGCATTTAAATTATACCCTGCTTCTTCTGCACGAGCATACTCTGCACTTTCTACAGCATACGCCGGTGGCCAGTCTCTAGGACGGGCTTGACCTTCTGTGTTAAGAAGTTCTATTAACCATTCATCTTGTATAAAATTATGATTACCTATGTACTTCACTTAGGTACTTTACCATTAGAAATAAAGTTTGCACAGATCCATTTCTCACCACTAGTAAGAGGCAATGACTCGTGTATGCTTGATGCATTTATTGCTTCGTCTTCATAATCGTACTCAAGTAAAATCATTGAATTCTTTTTACATATAACTGTAAATCCTAGTTCAGGAAAATCTAAGTCGCCGCCACCGTATCCATCATTAAGATAAAAGATTGCTGTAAATCTTCTGTCGCCACCATTTTTATAATAATTAATTCTATCAGGGTTAAGTGGATAGTCTACATGTAATGCAAAAAACTGACTTTCGTCATATCTGTAAATGTCGCCAGCTTCAATCCAGTCTATTGGTATTCCTGCAACTTCTTCAATCTTCTTCCAAAACTCCATACGTATTTCATGAGGCGTGTCCCAACTTATACTACGCTGTTCAATTCCTGGATGTACTTGTCCGTCGCTTTGTTGTGCTGACTCGTACCCTGCTTCTGGATTCATTCCTGCTTCGGTAAATCGCTTAATAATATCCTCACAAAATTCGTCGGTTAAGACGTCTTCGTAAGTTACAATACGGGGCATTTCGCAGTGTACAACTTCCTTCATTAGTAATTCTCCAACTTATCTATACCTAGTTGGGCACGAAAAGATTTAGAAAATTTACAATCTATCCGTAACCCGTACTCTACTTCTTTAGATTCTTCACCACCATGCCAATCTTGGTCATTCCAAAATGCAGCATTACAATTTAAATAATGTTTGTTTTCATTTTCAGGATCCCATATATAAAACCCACGCTTAGTGCGATAACGTATGTGTATAAACTCGTTATTGTGTGGACTATACTGCTTGTCGTCATGAACTCCGTTGTCAGCATCTAAGTCTCTATGTTCAAATGCTCTACCGTTGTGATCACAATGAAAGAAAATAACTCTACCTATACGGTCAATAATTCCTTCGTTTTGTATACTTTCTACCCAGTCTACTATTTCTGGAAAGAATTTTGATTCCTCAGTTTTTTGGCGTACTGCATTACGCTCGTTCCAGTCACCTTCATCCCAAAGGAAATAATAAATGTACGGGTCATTTGCACCCATAGTATTTTTTAAATAGCGTGTAAACAAATTACGCTGTTTATAGTCACCAAAGTCAGTAGGTAATATTTTGTTACCTTCTATCTTAATAGGATCATGGTCAGAAAGTTCTTGATACTCTGCCCATGCTTTGTATATAGGTTTCCAATTCATAATATAACTAGAATCGTTCCAATCAAAGCCAGGTGCCATCCATGTGCCTTCCTTAGCATAATCTCTTGCTTGTGCCATACCTCTTGACATTGTAGGATGTAATTTTTTAAAACCTGCAATATCTAAATATGGATCTAAGTTTATATAGGGCTTGCCGCCAATTCCTTTTATCATATACATACTTATCGGTAAGTAATAGTATGAGCGCAGAAAACGAAATATCGTATTTACATTTAACATATGGGCTACCTATGATTAATGATGTAGTGCGTAATAAATTTTACAATACTATATTACAAGATGTTAAAGGTAAAAATTGTTTAGAGATAGGATTTGGATCAGGTATACTTTCTATACTTGCATTAGAACACGGAGCAAATTCAATAATTGCCTACGAAGAAATGGAAGATACGTATAAGTTAGGCGTTGAAGTAATTAATAGTTTAGGCTTACAAGATAAAATTACATTAATAAGTGGACAATTTACAGCAGATAAAATAGGCCAACATCCTAATATTGATTGCATTTTTACAGAAACAATTAATCATACTCTTTGGGGAGAATCATTACTTAATGTAATCGACGGCAAACTACCAAAGATCATTCCTAACGAATATTTTTTAGAAGTACATGCAATCGAAATTAGTGATAATTATGCAAAAAGATTACTTACTAATGACAACAGTATATGCAATCCAGGCATTACAATTGACGAACGTTTTTCTAAAACAATTAACAAGATATTAAACAAAAAAGAAGTAGAGTTAATAGATGGACTGCACGGATTAACTTTGAATAATTTAGATCAAGTGTTAGCTGTTTGTGATATACATAACCGGACACCAGAACAAACTTATAACATAGACATTAATAATCCTGTATCTTTAGACACTAAAATAGACTGGAATATAAATTTAGAGCCTAATAAAAATTATTTATTTGTATTTAGAACAGGTATGCAATACAAAGAACATAAATTATATACTGACGTGTGTGATAATTGGGGAGCGTTTGCGCAATATGCTGTAGTAATAAATGCAGATAGTACAATTAGAATACAACAAAACTTTAATGATGGTAACTTTATTTTATCATATAACAATCAGCAAATACATTTGATTAAAACAGAATCAGCACATAATTATAATATAACAGAAACAGAAGATATTAAGGTAATTAACTTTGAACACTAACTTTGAATATTACTACAACACCGTTCCCGAGAAAGGATTATGTAGAAATAATTTAATTTATACAAGTCTTATTAGCAACGATAAGAAAACATTTTGTCAATGGTATCATAATGACGAAGGCTATCATGGAGGGCATAATCAAGTAGTTGATCCAGCGTTAATGGAACACAAGTTTAATAGAGAAGTTGAATACCTACTTCAAATGGTAAAACATTATCCGCAGCATGTGCCTGAAATATTAGATATAAACATAGAAAATAAAAAGATATATTTAAAAATAGATGGTCCTGATATGTGGGAACTTGCAGGATGCGTTGGTAATAACTATTCAAATGTAGTATCAGATTGGGATACACAGATGCTTGAAATTATCCAAGCACACAAAGACTTAGGATTGTACAAATACAGCATGCATCCTAGTAGTTATTTTGTTGTAAATGGTAAATTAAAAAGTATAAATTACTTCTTTACGTATAACGACAATGACGATAATATAAGTGTAAAAGAAGTCCTTAGTCATATAAGTTTAGATAGACAAGCAGACTTGCTACCTAAATTAGAGCAAGCTGGTATTGCTATAGACATTCCTGCAAGTTTCAAAGATTTACAATGTTTAGCATTTGATAGTTTCAAAACTAATTTTACAACTCAAGTAATGGAAAAGGCAAAAGAAATTTATGTATAAGATGGTAGAATGGAATGAAGATTTAGACCTAGCAGAGTTTTATGCAGAAGCAGGACGCAGAGGACATGTTAATAACGCTAGTCAAAAAGTTATGGTAGATTGCTTTCGCAACGAAGAACGTGCGCAAGTTTGGATACTTTACAAAAACAATATAGCAATAGGAAGCGTTGCAGCGCATACATTTCCAGAGATGGGACCTGATGCTTATAGAATACTAACACGTACTTGTGTACTTGATGGTGTTATTCCTAATAACGGCAAAGGATTAGGATCAGGACGTTGGTATATACAACAGCATCAAAACACAACCTGTCAATTTTATGTTCCTAAAATGATTGAATGGTGCGGAATAAACAATCCTATGTATGCCACAAGTAACGAATTAGATGGTGGCAGTCAACGTAAAGTTCATAAAATATATTTTCCATTACTTGAACGTCAGGGTGAGTTTAGTCGAGCAGCAGAATTAGAGTACCGAGGAACAATCCAAACTGCTTGGAAATTAGATCCGTTTAAGTTTTTAGCAAACTTAAATAGTAATTCTCGTTGGGTCTAAATTAGGATTAACTCTGTTTAGTTCACTTAATACGTGAGGTGTTAGTTTCCAATTAAATTCAACTTGTCTTATATTAGGATGCTGGCACCAAAATACAATAGTTTCTACTATCTCTTGTTGTGTAATATTAAAGTCACTAGTAAAGTCATCAGAATTGTTTGCAACTGTTCCTTCAATAAAACTTAAATCTAAGTGTAGTATTGGTATACTATCTGGATTCATGCTTAACATTCTACATGCTTCTGCTAATTCTTGTTTGTCATGTACATAGTCTGTAGGAATAATTTCAGGATAAAATCTACTAACGCTTCCCATAACAACTATTGATTCAACTTTGTCTTTTAATGCATGTAACAGTTTTAATTGCTGTCCGTCTCGATATGCATTATTAATGAACAACTCTGCTCCTTCTGATTCTGCTACAATTTTATCGAAGTCTTTTTCAATATCATAACCGTTGCTGCGGCTCATACCTACAATTTCATGACAGCTTTGATCGCAAAACATATCATAAATTGTTTTGCCTACGCCGTGTGTATGTCCTGTAATTACTATTTTTTTAGTCATTAATATTATATCCTATAAAAGTTGTGTCTGGATTGTCTATCCAAAATTGTATACTTCTGGCAATTAATCTGTAGCTCTTATAACTACTACTTGTTAGTCTTAAATATAGCACAGGGCAATATGTTGAAATAGAATTTACATAGTTTTCTAATTCTAGTTTTTCTTTACTATATTCCGGCATGTTAGGATCAGGTGAAACTGATGCTATACTTCCCATTACTACTAACTTGCATTTGTCTTTTAATCTTTTTACATATTCTAGTTGACTTGCATGTGCATTTAATATAACACAATCGCCTTCTTCAAATAGATCTAAAACTTTATCAATGTCGGTATTTAAATTAATAGGTCTATCTATACATGTACATTTAAAATGATTAGCTAAATATTTTCCTAGTCCTCGTGTACTTCCAGTAATATAAAATTTCATAATTTACCTCTGTCGTAAATAAAATTGTATGCCATCTGTCCTATTTGATGGTGTGCATTTATAGTAGGATGAAATTTATCTTCACCTATTTCGCATAGGTTGTCTGCAAATTCAAACATACCGGTGTTAGGTAACGGAACAAGATTGTCTTTGTATTTTTGCACTAAGGGCAAGTGACTATAATCTTCCATTGTGGTAAACACAAACGGGTAAGCATTTTCAGTTAGGTATTCAAATAACTGGTATAACTTACGAGTATTTCTTTTAACAATTTCTTCTACACTAAGATCTGCTTCTTTAAGTGCGCCAAGCCATGCACTGCTATGCGGTTTTAAGAAAGTAAAATCTAGTAAGTCTTCTTTCCAAGGAATGTAGTCATTTAAGTTATTGTATTTGACCTTAACATCTCTTCTACTCATACTAGTTACATTAAACATCACAAGTGTGTCAGTGGGTGCGTAATTATATTTCTCTAGTATAGTACGAATAGTTTTGCTAACACAATAATTGCCGCAGCCGCTTGTTGCAACATTGACAAAACTATCAGCATCAATTTCTCTTGCTAACCAACTTGTCCAACCTTTAGGGTTCCATCCACCTTGTTTAAAATTATTACTGCCTAATGATTGCTCACTAGGCGGTGTTCCTCCAATGACGCGCTGGGCATCATTAGCAGTAAAACTACATCCTGCCGATAGTATATTTTTTACTGTCATCATTTACCATGCGTTTAAAATAAATTTTGATTCAAGACCGCAGTTTGATCCTGCATGCCAGTATTTTCTATCATCCCATTTAAATGTGTCGCCTTGTGCTTGATTATAAAAACACTGGTCTTGTGCAATAAACACATGGCCAAATTTAGGTGCGCCGATATGAGCATGATATCTTGCTTTAGGGGGAAGTTTTGCTAACTCCTCTTCGTGGTCATTTACGTCCCAATGTACGGGAGCAAAGTTTCCTGGTTTAATTTCACTGATCCAAGCAGTATGTAAATCTTCTATTTGAAACATTTTACAAAATTCATCTATAACACGCTGCTCAAATTGCTTGCCGGGCATATACATCCCCCAACCAACCGTGCCGCCTTGGTCTAAATTCTTGTATCCTGCATGTTCCCATAAGTTGGCAACTTCATCTAATCCAGGAAGGTTATCATCTTTGCTGTGGCTAGGTCCAATAAACTCAGGCTCATGGTGTATACAATCAGCAATAACCGAATCCCAATCTATATTTCCGCAGTTTCCTAAAAATTTAATCATTTTGGTGTTCCTAACATGTGAAATAGATACCACGGCTCGCTGCCGCAGTTTGATCCTGCATGCCAGTTTTTGTAAAAGTCCCATTCAATAATATCATGTTGCTTAGGATTGTAATGCATTTCATCTTCTAAAATGAATATATGACCGAATTTCGGCTTGTCCATAAAACATGCATACCTTACAAGATCTCCTTCTTTAAGCCATTCTTCTTCCATATCTTCTACGTCCCAATGATAAGGAACGCATCGACCTGGATACACTTCACTAACAAATGTCCTTCGCGGTATTACATTAACTAACTCTGCAAATTTATTTTGCACTTCTATATCAAAATGTTCGCCTGGATAATAATCATACCATTCTATTTTTTCTAAGTCATAACCTGCTTTGTCCCAGATTTCAATAACTTCTCTGTATGCTCCGAGTAGGTCTGGATTATCTTTCCAATTGCCTTCGGATCTATCTACTACAGTTTTTACAGAATTATAATCGCCTTTTGTAGAGTCTTTGCATATTTGGACAATAGAATCCCAGTCAATTATATTTTCTGTTGAATTAATGCGTTTACTCATTAAATATTTCCTTGTATATATAACTCATGTTTTGGTTCCCCCAAAGTACATGTTCACCTAAACTACGCTTAAACATAGTTTCTATATTTAACACACCGTCAATCGCTTTTCCAGTTTCTTCTAATCTGAACTGTGCCGTTTCATGTATAATACCTTGCATATATTTTTCTTCAACATAAGGATTATTTACTTGTACACATCCGTACCAATCAATTGAACGCATATTATTATCATTGTCTATATAATGACAATGCGGATACATAGTTAATTTGTACACACCTTCGTTGTACTGATCAAGTATAATATCCTTAATTTGCTGGTGCCATTGCTCTTGCGGCCATTCTTGCCCACTGTTTATTATTTGGTTGCAACTAGTGTCATACCATTTAAGATAAATTTTTCTGCTTTTAAAATCTATATCAATTACTTCAGGAGCATAACTTTTTTCTGAAAACTTGTTAAGGTATTCAACTTCATTGTTAAAAAACCAATCTACAACATCTTCTGTATAAAGTGGGCGATCTGATGTGTCCATATATTGATACTTGTTTGGAAAGCTATAGTTCTTACAAAATATTTTACCGTCAGGACTAACTAATGGTTCGTATGTTTGTTGTGCCATACAGGTACTACCATAATCATCAAGTTTTAAATAGGGGTGCCAGTTAAACAAATTCATAATTAAATTCCGGAGGTATTATCTTTTTAAAGTTATGTATGACTGTACGTTCAATGTCAAAACATATACTTGTAGTGTTTCGTTCAAAGTTGCTTATACTTTTATTTTTAGATGCGCTGTTTAACCAAGGACTTAACTTATTATCAAAGTGATATCTTGGATTGTCGCCACCTACTGTAACAACTGCTTTGACTGGATCTAATAGAGTATTGCGCTTTAATAGTTTTCTAACTACTAACTGCATACGCACATGTTCACCAATGCTTATAGCAGTGTGTAAACATCCGGCGTTCATTTCATACCAAATGCCATCCTTTTCGAGTTTGTGCATGTGCCGATTGCCTAAATCAATTAAGTAATCTTCGTCACCAAACAAGTTTAAATGGTATCTGTCATCGATGTCAGCGTGTTGTGTATAACAACTAGGCGACTCTAATACAATGATTCTTGCTTGTCCTTTTTCTCCAGGCAAAGACTTCCATATATTTTCCCAACAGGTGTTTAAAAACTCAGGCTTTAGTTCCCATGGATCATAAAAAAAGTCTCCAGTAGGCTCAGTTAAGTCATGTTTACCTTTTTCAAATAAGTTATCTAGCACTTTAATTGGTGCAGTGTATGGTGTTTTCACAAGCATACTGTATTTATCGCTTCTAAGTTAAGTGCGTATAGAACTTGGTAAATACAACGATGAAACTTTATATAAACGCTTCGTGGAACCAAATAGGCATAAGTTTAAGCGGTGGCGCAGATAGTGCTCTACTTGCTT
>TARA_B110000238_G_scaffold35148_1_pt1 | contig 22950 bp, 20 predicted proteins | sample TARA_B110000238 | Tara Oceans TARA_B110000238 (sample SAMEA4397569) | marine metagenome | biome: Polar Biome; feature: [SRF] surface water layer (ENVO:00010504); material: water (ENVO:00002006), including particulate matter (ENVO:01000060) such as... | depth 5 m | reverse complement strand
CTTAGTAAGTTATCAGGTCTTTATGAAATGAGCGAAATGGAGATAGCAGGTATAACCACAAAAAATGCTTCAAAAATATTTAATCTGTAATATTTAAATACCTACTTTTGAAATTCTTAAAAAGAGAGGTGGCCGAGTGGTTTAAGGCGCACGCTTGGAAAGCGTGTATACGCCAAAAGTGTATCGAGGGTTCGAATCCCTTCCTCTCTGCAAATCTAAAGTTCGTCATTACAACATACCAAACAGTATGTTGTTTTGTTGTCGCTGGACAAATTATGTTTGTAGAAAACATTATTTTTATTTGAACTTTTTTATATATATTTAACAACTTATTTAAACAAATTAACTTACAAATAATGAAAAGAATTTTATCACTTTTAGTAGTAACGGCTGTTTTCTTATCAAACTTTGGGCTTTATGCACAAGATGAATCAGCTATGCAAGAGGAAGTAGCTCAAGAAGAAGTAATGCAGGAACAAGTAATGCAGGAAGAAGTAATGGATGAGGAGCCAGCAGAAGCTAATTTTACTCAAGAATTAAAAAATCGTTTTATTGAAGGAGGTCCTGGGTTCATGGGAATTGTACTTGCATGTTTAATCTTTGGATTAGCAATAGCTATTGAAAGAATTATTTATTTAAATCTTGCAACAACTAATACTCAAAAATTAACCGAAGACGTAGAAAGTGCTTTAAAATCTGGTGGAACTGAAGCCGCTAAAGAAGTTTGTAGAAATACTTCTGGTCCAGTAGCATCTATTTTTTATCAGGGACTTGACAGAGCAGACGATGGAGTAGAGAGTGCTGAAAAAGCAGTGGTTGCTTATGGTGGGGTTCAAATGGGTCAACTTGAAAAAAATGTTTCGTGGATCTCTTTATTTATTGCTCTTGCTCCAATGCTTGGTTTCATGGGAACAGTAATTGGTATGATACAAGCTTTTGATAAGATTCAAGCAGCTGGAGACATGCAGCCATCACTTGTTGCTGGTGGTATTAAAGTAGCACTTTTAACAACTGTATTTGGACTTGTAGTTGCTATTATTCTTCAAATTTTTTACAATTACATCATTGCAAAAATTGATAGTATTGTAAATGACATGGAAGATGCTTCCATAACTTTGATAGACATTCTTGTAGCTCATAAAAAATAATCTATATGAATATTCAAAAAATAACAACGCTTGTATGTGCAAGTATAGGATTACTTGGTGTTTTATTCTTACTTTTTATAATTGGTAAAGGAGACGATGCAATTGAGATGAGTGCATTGCAAGGGGATTATGGATTTGTTTCCTACATTATTTATTTAGCTCAATTTACATTGGCAATAACTATTTTAATAACTCTTGGGTTTTCCGGTAAAAACTTAGCCTCTGATAAAAATAAATTAAAAAGCTCACTAATGTCTCTTGGAGCTTTTTTGTTTGTGATTTTAATTGCTTTTCTTTTTTCTTCTGGAGTTGAAACTCCTATGAAAGACGATGCGGTTTTATCAGCTAGTGGTTCAAGATGGGTAGAAACAGGTATTAGAACTTTTTATTTTTTAACTGTAATTGCTCTAGGTGCTATGGCTTTTAATTCTATAAAAAACTTAATTAAAAAATAGATGGCTAGAAAATCACCTGAAGTTAATGCAGGCTCTATGGCCGATATTGCCTTTCTATTACTGATATTCTTTTTAGTAACCACTACCATAGAAACGGATTCAGGTATTAATAGAAAACTTCCTCCGATGGAAGATGTAATCGATCCACCGATCATTAAAGAAAGAAATATTTTTACTGTTGTAGTAAATAAAAATAACGATATTCTAGTTGAAGAAAAGCCAATGGAACTTCGTGATATTAGATCAGCAGCAGTTAAGTTTCTAGATAATGGGGGAGGAGTTGGAGAAGAAGCATGTGATTATTGTAAGGGAGAAAGAGACAAGTCTTCCTCTGATAATCCAGAAAAAGCAATCATCTCGCTTAAAAACGATAGAGAAACAGACTATAAGGTATACATTTCGGTACAAAACGAACTAGTTGCAGCCTACAACGTGCTTAGAGATAGAGAGTTTATTTCTCTATATCCAAATGAAAGAATGACATTTGTAGAAGCCAATAAATTTTATTCTGACCCCAGAACAAGTCCGAAACTTAAAGCTAAGTTGAAACCAAAACTAGATGTTTTAAAAAGAATGTATCCTCAAAAATTATCTGAGGCTGAACCTAGTAAACTAAAATAAATAATAAGATGTCTAAGTTTAAAAAGAAAAAAGACGGAGAACAACCAGCCATAAATACAGCATCTCTTCCTGATATTGTTTTCATGCTTTTATTTTTCTTTATGGTTGCAACTGTTATGCGTGACAATACATTAATGGTTACCAATACTCTACCAGCTGCAGATCAAGTACAGAAATTAGATAAAAAAGATAGGGTTATCTATATCTATGCTGGAAAGCCAAGCGAGAGGTATGTTAAAAAATATGGAGACCAACCAAAAATTCAACTTAATGACAAGTTTTCTGTAGTTTCAGATGTAGGAGCTTATATTCTTGCTGAAAGAGCTACCAAACGTGAGGAACTTCAAAACGTACTTACTACTTCTTTAAAGGTTGACGGAGAAACTAATATGGGTCTTATTTCTGATATTAAACAAGAACTTAGAAAGGTAAATGCATTAAAAATTAATTATACAACCAGAATAGGGGATTATACTCAAAACAAATAATCACTGGTTTTTAAATTATAATATTCGAGCATCCTTTTAGGGTGCTTTTTTTATTTTATTAAATTAACTTTGTTGTATGTTGAAATTTGGAAATTTTTTCTTTTTCTTTTTATTTTCAATCAGTTGCTTTTCTCAACTTGACTCAATTGATGACAAGTACAGAGAAGATCAGTTTTATTTTGGAGTTTTCTATAATTCCCTTTTAAACAGTCCAAATGATTTTAATCAAAATAAGTTCTCTAGTTCCGTTAATTTAGGTTTTATTCGTGATTTTCCATTAAATAAGGACAGAAATTTTGGATTGGGCTTGGGTTTGGGACTTTCCACCGGGAGCTTTCACAATAATTTAAAACTATCTAGTTTAAACAATCAGTTTGATGCCAATATTATTACTGATCCACAATCCTTCACAAAAAATAAATGGACTTTAAACGAACTAGAATTCCCTTTTGAGATTAGATGGAGAACCTCAACAGCAGAAAATTATAAATTTTGGAGAATATATTTTGGAATAAAAACAAGTTATGTTTTTAGTAGTAAGCATGTTTTTGAATCAAGTTCTGGAAAAGAAATTACAAGAGACTTGCCTTTCAATAAGCTTCAAACAGGTTTTACTCTAAATGCAGGTAACAACACCTGGAATTTAGGCCTTTATTTGGGCCTTCAGCCTTTATTTAAAGAAGAATTCACTGACAAGCATCTCGAAATAGCTGATATTAAGCAATTTAAGGTTGGATTGATTTTTTATATTTTCTAAATAAACACCCTTTTATATTATTAAATCACGTATATATCACCAAAAAACTGATAGTTTTACAATTTTATTTATATTTACAAGGTTATAGAGTTTTGATAACAACTAACAAAAACTAAAATAATATTATTATGAAAAGAATTTTGTCACTGATTACAGTACTTTTTAGTACTTTAATTTTCGCACAAACTACCGTAACAGGAACTGTTACTGATGACAACAACGATCCGATTCCCGGAGCTAATGTTGTTTTTAGTGCGCTAAATGGTGCTATTGCTGATTTCGATGGAAATTTTTCTATTTCCGTTAATCAACAACCACCCTTTACAATAACTGTTTCAAGTGTAGGTTTTGATTCTGCTACTTTAAATGTTACTTCGTCTAATTTAGATTTTAATGTACAATTAGTTTCTTCACAGAACCTTTTAGATGAAATCGTTGTTTCAGCTTCTAGAGTTCCAGAAAGACTTTTTGAGTCCGCTGTAACTATTGAGAAGTTTGATTATAAAGACATAGCACAATCTACAGGAGCTGACTTTTATGCTAGTTTAGATGGTCTTAAAGGAGTACAAATTAACTCTGGAGGTCTTTTATTACAACAAGTTAATACTAGAGGTTTCTCAACTGTTTATAATGAAGGTTTTGTTCAGCTTGTAGATGGAATGAATAACGAGGCACCAGGACTGAGTTTCTCAGCTGGTAACTTACTTGGAATAAATGTTTTAGATATTCAAAGTGTTGAACTTATGCCAGGTGCTGCATCTGCTTTATACGGAGCCAATGCAACTAAAGGTATCTTGTTTATGAACAGTAAAAATCCTTTTGACTTTCCTGGAGTAAGTGTATCTTACAAGCACGGTATTACTTCTCAAAAAGCTGCAGGTGATAATTATTATTATGACATCGCCTTGAGAGCTGCTAACAAATTCAGTGATAAGTTTGCTGCTAAATTTACAGTTAGTTATGTGGAGGGTGAAGATTGGCATGCGGTTGATTACAGAGATATTAATAGATTAGGTCGTGGAAGATCATATAATACTAACAATGCAGGAGTAACTGCTCCTTGGAGAAATCAATCAGGTTTAGATTCAACTCCACCAACTGACCCTTCTATGTATCCTGATTACGATGGAGTTAATATTTACGGAGATCTTGCACAGAACATAAACATGGATCAAGCTTTTGCTGGATTGGTTTTACCTGGACTTGTACAGCAAGGTTTATTGAGTAGTGCTCAAGCTGCTTTCTTTGGAAATATATTTATGAACAACACTTTCTTTGGAACGCAAACAATTAACGCTACTGGATACAAGGAAACGGATTTAATTGATAATAAAGCTTCTAGTATGAAAGCAGATATTTCTTTACACTACAAGCCAACAGAAGATTCTGAATTAATTTTCAATTCTAAGCTAGGTCAAGGTAATACGATGCTTCATGCTACAAACAGAAACATGTTGAAGAACTTTGGATTACAACAACATAAAATTGAATACAATAATAAAAATCTTACTTTAAGAGCTTATACCTCTATTGAAGATTCTGGAAACACCCACGATACAAGTGCACTAGGTGCTGTAATGGTACTTTCTCAACCTGGAGGTTTAGGCGCATGGTATGGTGGATATTTGGGTCAGTATTTTGGTTTAAGTGGAGTTTACACAACTGTTAATGCAAACCCTGTTGTTGGACTTCAAACAATTTTAGGAGCTGCTCAGCAAGGAGCTACGTTTCGTCAATTACTTCAATCTTTAGGTAAGAATGATCTTTCTGCTCATGGAACAGCTAGAACAGTTGCAAATCAAAATATGATTCAACCTGGAAGTGCTGCTTGGGATTCTGTATACAAAACAGCTGTTACAAATGGAATTGATGTTTTTTCAGGAGGAGCAGGAATTTTAGATACTTCAAAATCAACTAGTTTTGAGGTAAATTATAACTTACAAGACTTAGTAAGTATAGCCGATATAATTATTGGTGCTTCCCACAGAAAATATGCCCTGAGATCAAACGGAACATTGTTTACAGATTATACGTCTCCAATTGAATTTGTTGACATGGGATTATATGCTCAAGCTAAAAAAGATTTATTTGATGGAGCATTAAAATTAACTGGATCGATGCGTTACGATAAGAGTCAGTTTTTTGATGGTCATATTACACCAAGAATTGGTGGGCTTTTATTTCTTTCCGAAAATCAAAATTTAAGATTTTCTTACCAAACAGGATACAGAAACCCATCTTCTCAAGATCAATACATCGGTCTAGATATAGGTTCAGCTATTTTAATGGGTAGTTCACCTGATAATGTCGAAAGGTTTAGTATGGATGTTTTAGGAGTTACTACAACTGACAGGTATACTTTAACAGGAAACCACATAAAAAATAATTCTTACACCTTATCTTCCGTTCAAGCTGGAGCTCCAGTTATTGCAGAACTTGGGAACGTAGAGCCTGAGTATGTGAAATCTTATGATTTAGGTTATAGAATAAATGGCAAGAAAACTGCTTTAGATATTAATGCTTATTTCACTGAGTGGGATAATTTTATTTCTGCTGAAAATGTTGTTACGCCAATGTTTATGCATCCAACATTTGGAGGTCTTGCAGCTATTGCTCAAGGAGATTTTAGAATAGTAAGTTACGATAGTAATACCGATGAGGTGGTTAGAACTTATGGTTTAACGGTAGGTTTAGAAACTAATCTGTTTAAAATTTATGATTTAAATATATCCACTTCTTATAACAAAATGAAATTTGCTACGTTCGGTTCTGATTATAAATCATATTTCAATACTCCGCAAACAAGAGTTAAAATTGCTTTAGGTTCAACTAAACTTGCAAAAAATTTCTCGTTCAATATTAGCGCTAAATACCATGATAAATTTTACTGGGAACAGTCAGGTTTTATGGATGGATGGATTGATTCAAATACAACATTTGATGCTACAATGAGTTTTGCAGTACCTAAAATTAACGCCAACATTAAATTGGGTGGTGTGAATATAGGGGGATGTGAATACCAAAATATGCCAGGTTCTGGTTTTATAGGTCAACAGTATTATGTAGGGTTTACTTTAAATCCATAATATCAATTTTTAAATGTTAATAAAAAGGCGCCAATTGGCGCCTTTTTTTTGTATAAAAATTAAAGAAATTAAACTATAAAATTTTATATTTGCGGAATTAAATTTCCATATTAATAAGAATATTTTCAATTAAAAATTATACAATGTCAAATTCGATAGGTAAAGTTTCTCAGATTATTGGTCCCGTAGTGGATGTAGCTTTTGATTCATCTAAATCTACACTTCCTAAGATATACGATTCTCTTGAAATTAAGAAAGCGGACGGCTCTATTTTAGTTCTCGAAGTTCAGTCTCATGTTGGGGAAGATGTGGTAAGAACAATATCTATGGATTCAACAGATGGTCTTCAAAGAGGAGTGGATGTTGTAGCGACAGGAAATCCAATAAAAATGCCAATTGGTGAAGATATTTATGGGAGGTTATTTAATGTTATTGGTGATGCAATTGATGGTTTAGGTGATTTACCTAAAACAGGAGAAAATGGATTAGCAATACACAGAGAAGCGCCTGATTTTGATCAGCTCTCCACTTCAACTGAGGTTTTATTTACTGGAATTAAAGTGATTGATTTAATTGAACCTTATGCTAAGGGTGGTAAAATTGGTTTATTTGGTGGAGCTGGAGTAGGTAAAACAGTTTTGATTCAGGAATTGATTAATAACATTGCCAAAGGACACGGGGGACTTTCTGTATTTGCAGGAGTTGGAGAGAGAACAAGAGAAGGAAACGACCTTTTAAGAGAAATGTTAGAATCGGGAATTATAAAATACGGAGAAGAATTTGATAAATCCATGGAAGAAGGTGGATGGGATTTAAGCAAAGTAGATAAAAAAGCAATGAAAGACTCAAAAGCAACATTTGTTTTTGGTCAAATGAATGAGCCACCTGGAGCAAGAGCTAGAGTAGCGCTTTCAGGTTTGACAGTTGCTGAATATTTTAGAGACGGTGCAGGAGATGGACAAGGTAAAGATGTCTTGTTCTTTGTAGACAATATATTCAGATTTACTCAAGCAGGTTCCGAAGTTTCTGCTTTACTAGGGAGAATGCCATCAGCGGTTGGTTACCAACCTACTTTAGCTACGGAAATGGGAGCAATGCAGGAAAGAATTACATCCACTAAAAAAGGCTCTATTACATCTGTTCAAGCAGTATACGTGCCTGCAGATGATTTAACAGATCCAGCTCCAGCTACAACTTTTGCTCACTTAGATGCAACAACGGTTCTTTCTAGGAAAATTGCTGAACTTGGAATTTATCCTGCTGTGGATCCTTTGGATTCAACATCTAGAATTCTTACAGCAGAAATATTGGGAGATGAGCATTACAATTGTGCTCAAAAAGTTAAAGAACTTCTGCAGAAGTATAAAGAACTACAAGATATCATTGCTATTTTAGGAATGGAAGAACTTTCAGAAGAAGACAAGCTCTCAGTTTATAGAGCAAGAAAAGTTCAGAGATTCCTTTCTCAACCTTTTCATGTTGCAGAGCAGTTTACGGGAATCCCAGGAGTTTTAGTAGATATTAAAGATACTATCAAAGGTTTCAATATGATTATGGATGGAGAGTTAGATCACCTGCCTGAGTCTGCCTTTAACCTGAAAGGAACTATTGAGGAGGCTATTGAAGCTGGTGAAAAAATGTTAGCTGAAGCATAATAATAATTTATATGTATTTAGAAATAGTAAGTCCAGAAAGAACTTTGTTTAATGGAGATGTAGAGTCTGTTTTAGTGCCCGGTACTGATGGTTCTTTTCAAATGTTAAACAACCACGCTCCTATTGTTTCTACGCTTATTAAAGGAACGGTTAAGATTTTAGGAGAAGTAAATATTACAAAGGAGTTATCAGATATTTTTTCTAAAGTAGGTTCTAAGGAAACACATTTAAACATATCTTCTGGAGTAGTTGAAATGAAAGAAAATAAAATAATCATTTTAACTGATTAGATTTAGCTCCTTCTTAATTTACTATTTTAGTGGTTCTTATATGAATTACAAGATTTCTTTATTACTCTTTTTTATATTTCATGGATTGTTTTCTCAAAATCCAAGTTCTAATCAGGCTTTAGATGAAGTTGTAGTATCCTCTACAAAAATCAATTTGCCTTTTTCAAAAAACTTCAGAACCATTGAAATTATTTCTTCTGAGCAAATAGCAATAAGTACAGCTACTAATGTTTCTGATTTATTACAACAAACTACAGGAATTGATATTAGAAGAAGGGGAACTGGTGGGATACAAGGAGATTTGTATATAAGAGGAGGAGGATTTGATCAAACTTTACTTCTAGTTGATGGAATGAAAATGGACAATTCCCAAACGGGACACCACACTCTTAACATGATTCTTCCTCTCCATTTGATTGAAAGAATAGAAATTATTAAAGGCCCTGCTTCAAGAATTTTTGGACAAAATGCATATGCTGGAGCAATTAATATCATAACAAAAGAGGTGAAAGGCGAAAATGGAACAACAATTTATAAACCGACCGAGTTGTCTTTTGGTTCTTATAGTCAAAAAAATTTAGGTCTCTCCTTATCAATAATAAGAGAAAAAGTTAAAAATATTATAAGTTTTACAACCAATAGATCTGATGGTTATCGACATAATACAGATTATATAAATAATAATTATTTTTCTAAAACCTCTTTCAAAACAAAATCATCACCCGTTGATTTAATTGCTTCTTTTTCCCACAGAAAATTTGGTGCAAATGGCTTCTACGCTAGTCCCTCTGCAACGGAGCAATATGAGGAAACACAAGCAAGTCTTCTAGGGATATCAACAGTATTTAAGTCAGAAAAATTAATAATTAAACCTAGGCTATATTGGAAAAGAGGACAAGATGAATACATATACATTAGAGACAATCCCTCTGTTTATAGAAACCTTCACAAAACCAATAAGATCTCTGCTGAATTAAGTGGTTCTTATTTTACTAAACTTGGAATAACAGGATTTGGTATAGATTTATCTACAGTCAATATCACTAGTAATAATTTAGGGGACCACAGTAGAAGGACAGTTAATGTGTTTGTAGACCATACTTTTGAAATGTTTAATAAAAAATTAAGCTTGTCTCCAGGAATTGCTATCAGTCATTTTTCAGATTTATCTTTTCATTCATTCCCTGGAATTGATGTAGGATATCATTTAAGTTCTAATTTTAAATTCTACTCTAATATTGGTAAAACTTATAGAATTCCCACTTACACAGATTTGTATTATAGTAGTAAAACAACACTTGGAAATGAGAATTTAAATCCTGAGCAAGCAACTTCAACAGAATTTGGGTTTAAATACAATAGTTCTAATTTTAATTTTTCTGGAGTTGTTTTTTCAAGAAAATCAAAAAACATAATAGACTATGTTAAAAAAAATGAAAATGATTTGTGGAAAGCTTCAAATATAGGTTCTTTGAACACAAGGGGATATGAATTGGATTTATCTTATTCTTTTTTAGGAAAAGATTTTTCTTCCAATACATTTTCTCTAGGATATTCCAATCTTAAAGACGACAACTATGTTAGTAATGTAAATTATTCTCAGTACTCATTAAACTCTATAAAAAGTCACTTTATTTCAAAACTTAATATTAACTACAAAAAGATACATCTTTCCACTGTTTTTAAATATGTGAAACGTGCTGACAATTCCAATTACTCTGTTTTAGACACCAAGGTATCGTATAAATCGTTTTTTGTTAACGTAAACAATATTTTAGATGAAGTGTATTCTGAAACTAATTTAGTTCCTATGCCAGCAAGAAATTTATTATTGGGTTATGTCTTTAAGGTAGACTAATTCTCCAGAAACGTAAGTTTTTAAAACTTCTGTTTTCGGTGTTTCCTCTATATCAATTTTCATTATATCTCTATCTATTATAATAAAGTCAGCCAGCTTTCCCTTTTCTATACTTCCTTTTTCATTTTCTTCAAAATTTAAATATGCAGCCCATATAGTCATTCCTTTCAGTGTTTCTTCTCTAGAAAGTGCATTTTGGGATTGAAATCCTTTTTCAGGATATCCATTCAAATCTTTTCTTGAAGTTGCGGCATAAAAAGTATGGAAAGGATTCACTCTTTCAACAGGAAAATCTGTACCTAAGCCTATTACTTTGGATTTGTTTAAAAGGGTTTTGTAAGCATAAGCTCCGTTAATTCTAGAGGAACCTACTCTGTCTTCTGCCCAATACATATCACTGGTAGCATGAGTAGGCTGTACAGATGGAAGAATTTTTTCATTAAAACCATCCATATCTTTTAAATCTATTATTTGTGAGTGTTCAATTCTCCATCGAGGATCTTTTTTATTTTTAAGAACTTTGGAATAAGTATTTAGTAATAACTTAACGGTAGAATCTCCAATGGCATGAGTATTCATCTGAAAATTTGCATTGGCTATTTTAGATGCGAGATCTTCAAGCTGCTTTGGTGTTGTAATTAGTTTTCCAAAGTTTTCTTTGTCATCATGGTATGGAGACTTCAATGTAGCTCCCCTAGAGCCTAAAGCTCCATCCCCATATATTTTCACTGAACTTACATTTAATCTAGGAGTTTTAATAGGACCATTGTTTAGAAAATATTCAAGATTTTCTTTAGAATTACTAACCATAGCATACACTCTCATTTTTAAAATATTTTTCTTTTGAAGCTCGTCAATTAAAAAAATAGTTTCTTTAGACAGACCTGCATCGTCAACGGTGGTTAAACCGTTTTTAAAACATATTTCTTGAGCATCTAAAAGAGCTTGTTCTTTCTCTAAATTGGATAGCTCTGGTAAAACGTTGTCAATAAGCTCCATAGGCCCGTCAATTAACACTCCAGTTAACTCTCCGTTATTCTTGACAAGAGTTCCACTGCTGTTCTGTGTTTTAGTAGTTATTTTAGCCATGTCTAGAGCTTTTTGGTTCACTAAGTATGCATGACCATCTATTCTTTCTAAGACTACAGGAGTATCTGGAAAAAGCATGTCAAGTTCCTTTTTATTAGGAAACTCTTTTATGTCCCAATCGTTTTGATCCCATCCGCTTCCTTTTATTACGGAATTATTATCATTTGATTTAGATTTTAATTTTAAAATTATCTCATCAAAAGATTTAGTTCCAACCAAATCAATTACTTGCTGATTTAATCCCAGTCCATAAAAATGACAATGTGCATCAATTAATCCTGGTAAAATAGTAGAACCGTTGAGATCATAAGTTTCTTGGGCATTGTATTTTTTTAAAATATCATTTCCTCCTACATCGAAAAATAAACCATCTTTAATGGCAATGGCATTAACAATGGTAAAATTATTATCCACCGTATACACATTGGCATTGTATACTATTAAATCCACATTTTTTTTACATCCAAAAAGTGAAAAGAAAATTAATATTGATAAGATAATTTTTAGACTATATTTCATTTGTTTTAGAATATATTAAATTACTTTCCCAGCCCCTGTATAAAAGGTAAGAAATCATTTTTTTCTTTTTTAAAGTAGTGCTTAAGTTTTCCAAAGATGATAATTTTTTATTAAAAATTTCTTCCAGTTTATTAAGATAATCTCCTTCTTCTATTTCCTTTAATCCATGAGTAATATTATAAGGAGAAATATTTCTTTGTTTTAATTCGTTTATTATTCTGACCTTTCCCCAGTTCTTGATGTTAAACTTTCCTCTTACAAAGCTTTTAGAAAATCTAGTTTCATTTAAATAGTTTTCCTTTATTAAACTAGAAATTATTTCCTGTGATTGATGGGAATCAATTCTAAATGTTTTTAGTTTTTGAATTACTTCTTTGTGACATCTGTCTTGGTAGGAACAGTAGTATTGAAGTTTACCTTCAATTTCTTTAATTGTCAAGTCGTTCTTATTCATCATTGAAAATTAGTACAATTTAGATCAAAAAAAAAGCGGCTTTAAGGCCGCTTTTTTGTTATGCATTAATGATTTTACCATCTTTATCAAAGAATCGAAAATGTAAATAGGTGTAAGCATCTCTTGGGATAATCTTAATCCATCTCTTATGATCAAAATACCATTTTGATCTAATTGAAGGATAACCACTTTTTACATATGCAGCAATAAAAGGATGCAAATGTAAAACGAGTTTTTTATCGTCGTACTTTTTATTATTTAAGATTTTTTCTAATTTATTTGAAATTTTATCAATTAAAACAATTGGAGCTTCAACAGTTCCATTAGTATTTGGATTTAATTCTTTTGTTTTTATATCCATTTCTGGTCTGACTCTTTGACGAGTCATTTGAATTAAACCAATTTTACTTGGTGGAAGAATTTTATGTTTAGCTCTGTCAGAATCCATTTCACTTTTAAAGTGATCAAATAGTTTCTTTCTGTTTTCAGGACTAGTGTGGTCAATAAAGTCAATGACTATAATTCCACCCATATCTCTTAGTCTTAATTGTCTAGCAATTTCAGAAGCTGCTAATAAATTTACTTCAAGAGCAGTTTCTTCTTGATTTTTTGCTTTGGTTGATCTATTTCCACTATTTACGTCAATAACATGAAGGGCCTCGGTATGCTCAATTATTAAGTAAGCACCTTTACTCATTGTTACAGTCCTTCCAAATGCTGTTTTGATTTGACGTTCCACTCCATATTGTTCAAATATTGGAGTATCAGTTTGATGAAGTTTTACTATTGATTGCTTTTCTGGAGCAATTTGTTTTAAGTAATCCTTTATCTCTGAATACATGGATTTTTGATTAACATATATTCCAGTGAAGGAGTCGTTAAAAATATCTCTTAAAATCGATGAAGACCTATTCATTTCACTTTGTACTTTTGAAGGAGTTTCAGATCCTTTAATTTTTTTACAAAGTTCTATCCAATAACCATAAAGGTTTTGCAAGTCTTTGTCAAGCTCAGCAACTTTTATATCTTTTGCTACTGTTCTAACAATTACTCCAAATCCTTTGGGTTTGATACTTTGAACTAATCTTTTTAATCTGCTTTTTTCTTCTCTACTTTCTATTTTTTGAGAAATAGAAATTCTATTAGAAAAAGGAACTAATACTAGAAAACGTCCAGCAAAGGACAATTCGGAACTAATTCTAGGACCTTTTGTAGATATTGGTTCTTTAATGATTTGAACTAATACAGTTTGATTAGGGCTTATAACATCGGAGATACTCCCTTCCTTGTCAATTTCTGATTCAAAATGAAATTTATCAAGGGAAAAATTCTTTATTTTACCTGCGCTTACACCTTTAATGAACTTAATTAATGATAATATTTTCGGACCTAGGTCGTGATAATGTAAAAATGCATCTTTTGCATATCCAACATTAACAAATGCAGCATTTAAACCAGAAATAGTTTTTTTTGTTCTGGCTAAAAAAATGTCTCCTACATTAAATTTATTACTATCATTTTGTTTGTGTAGTTCAATTAATTTTCCGTTTTTAAGTAGTGCAAAATCAACTGCAGTAGAATTCGATCGTATAATGATTTCTTTACTCACAATTTATGATTTAATATTCATATTAAAATATGAATAGGTTATACTAATATACACAGGGTTTTTATTTTCGTGGAAGATAAATTAGCAGTGAACAACTACCAAAGTAAGCTTCATTTCAAAGAACATAGAATGTTCATAAAAGAAATAATTTAATTATTTCTTTTTGTGTCGATTAGCTCGACTTCTTTTTTTTCGCTTGTGCGTAGCTACCTTGTGCCTTTTTCTTTTTTTACCACTTGGCATAATATCTTTTTTAAATTAATTATTTTTCTTTACGCCATCAATAAATATTTTGGCAGGTTTAAAAGCTGGAATATGATGTGCGGGAATTCTTATGGTTGTATTTTTTGAAATATTTCTACCTGTCTTTTCAGCTCTTTTCTTAACAATAAAACTTCCGAATCCTCTGAGGTAAACATTTTCTCCATTATTTAACGAACCTTTGATTTCATCCATCAAATTTTCAACAGTTGCTAAAACTTCATTTTTTTCTAATCCTAGGTTATTTGAAATTTTAGTTACAATCTCCGCTTTGGTCATATTCTTAATTTTATTTATGTTTACTTTTTAGGTTGCCAAATATATAAATTAATATTCACAATTCATTTTTTATCTAACTCTAAAAAGCACACTAATTTTGGATTTAAATTTATCAAAAAGTACCATAAAAAGTTTTTCAAAAAAATTGATTTGTTGGTATTATAAAAATAAGAGAGATTTACCTTGGAGAAAAACAAAAGATCCTTATAAAATCTGGTTGTCTGAAATTATATTACAGCAAACTAAAATTGCTCAAGGACTTCCTTACTATCAAAAGTTCGTTGTACAATATCCAACTGTATCTAAATTAGCAAAAGCCTCAGAACAACAAGTTTTAAAATTGTGGGAAGGTTTAGGTTATTACAGTAGAGCTAGAAACCTTCACAAGACTGCTAAAATTGTTATTAATGACCTAAAAGGAGTTTTCCCATCCAAACATAAAGAGCTAATAAAGCTTCCGGGAATTGGAGATTATACGGCTAGTGCAATAAGCTCATTTTCTATAAATGAGATTAATCCTGTTATAGACGGTAATGTTTATAGATTTTTATCTAGGTTAATTGGAATTAAAACACCTATTAATACAGGTAAGTCTCATAAAGAATTTAGAGATATAGCTGAAATATTAATATCGAAACGAAATCCATCTGATTTTAATCAGGCAATAATGGAATTTGGTTCCTTAATATGCAGGCCAAACTCCCCATTGTGTGAAAAATGTATGTATAAAAAGATTTGTTTTGCCCACTTAAATAAAGAAGTACATGCATTACCTGTAAAAATTAAAAAGAAAAAAGTGAGAGATAGATTTTTTAATTTTTTAATTGTAAAATCTGAAAGTAATCAAACAATCATCATAAAAAGAAAAGGAAAAGATATATGGCAAAATTTATATCAATTTCCCCTTTTTGAAACAAATAAAAAAATTGATAATAAAATAATGTTGAATAAATTAAACAATCTAGAATATTTAGATTCTTCAAAAATTAAATTAGACCTTTTTCAAAATAAAAGTTTTAGTCATAAACTTTCTCATCAAAATATTCATTCTTCCTTCTGGCTAATTAACGTTAAAAGATTGAGTAATGATTTTGTAAATATTTCGAATTTAAAACAATACCCTTTTCCAAAACCAATTTCTAATTTCCTTTCTTCGTATAATTGGTAATATTTGCTTTTTCGTATATTTGATTGTAATAAAAAAAATAATAAATGAGTGGTTCTCTAAATAAAGTAATGCTAATAGGTAATTTAGGAGATGAAGTGAAAATGCATCACTTTGATGGGGGAGGTTGTATTGGAAGGTTTCCAATTGCTACTAACGAAAACTACACAAATAAAACAACTGGAGAAAAAGTTTCAACAACCGAATGGCATAATTTGGTTGTTAAAAACAAAGCAGCTGAAGTATGTGAGAAATATTTAAAAAAAGGAGATAAGGTTTACGTAGAGGGTAAAATAAAGACAAGAAAATGGCAATCTGAAGACGGAGTTCAAAGATATTCTACAGAAATTCATGTTTCAGAATTTAACTTTCTTTCTACTAAAAATGATTCGAGCACTATTACTGGTCAAGAAAATATTCCTGAAAATATTCCTGAAAATCATAGCAACGAAGCGGATGATTTACCATTTTAAATCAATTTTTTAACACAATACTTGGATACGCAATTAAATCTAATTCACTTATTTATATTTTTAGAATCCTATACAATAGTCTTTAAAATTGTATTAATTATTTTACTATTAATTTTTTCTGCTCTAATATCAGGTTCTGAGGTAGCTTTTTTTTCACTCTCTTCAACTGATTTGAAAAAAGCTAATTCGTCAAAGAACAAGAGTCTTCAACTCATATATAGCTTAAGAAATAATCCTAGAAGATTATTGGCTGTACTTTTAGTCTCAAATAATTTTATAAATATTGCTATAGTTCTTTTGTTTTCCTCTTTTGGAGATGCATTATATTTCGATTCTCTTCCTTTCTGGCTAAATTTTGTTTTCGAAGTTGGGTTAATTACTTTATTTATTCTTTTGTTTGGAGAAATACTTCCTAAAGTTTATGCTAATAGAAATCCCATTTCTTTTTCGAAAAAAATGGCACTTCCGATTCAAATTTTAGATAAGTATATTTTCTTTTTCTTGACTATACCAATGAGTAAAATAACTGAGTTTATTCAAAAAAGATTGGTATTCAAATCTACCAATCTATCTGTTGATAAGCTTTCTGACGCCTTAGATCTAACTGATAAAAACGACACCTCTAAGGATGAAAAGAAAATTTTAAAAGGCATTGTTTCTTTTGGAAGTATGGAAACTAAACAAGTAATGAGACCTAGAATTGATGTCTTTTCCGTTTCAAAGGATATTTCTTTTGAGGAACTTATTAAACAGGTAAGAAAAAAAGGATATTCAAGAATTCCTGTATTTGAAGAAAAAATTGACATGGTAGTTGGAGTAATTTATTTAAAAGATTTGTTTCCCCATTTGGATGAAAAAAATTATGATTGGAATAAATTAATTAGAGAACCCTATTTTGTTCCTGAGAATAAAAAACTTGATGATTTGTTAAAAGAATTTCAACAATTAAAAATCCACTTGGCAGTAGTAGTGGATGAGTATGGTGGAAACTCAGGAATTATAACAATGGAAGACATTGTTGAAGAAATTGTAGGGGAATTAAATGATGAGTTTTATCAGGACGATTTACTCTATTCTAAAATAGACGAAAACAATTATATTTTTGATGGTAAAACGAATTTGAAAGATCTTTACAGAGCAATTAAAGTTTCTGATGAAACTATTTTTGAAAACAAGAAAGGAGAATCTGAAACTATTGCAGGATTTATATTGGAGCAAATAGGTTATTTTCCAAAAAAAGGAAAGGTTTTAAAAATAAATAATGTAAAATTTATTGTTCAAGAGATTGATAGAAAAAGAATTAAAAAAATTAAAATCATCCTACAATAAGAATGTATAGACTGATTCCAATATTATTTTTCTTTCTTTTTAGTTGTGAGCAATACAATCTCCCTAAAAAAAAAGCATATTTAGCGCATCAATTTAAGGTCCCTACATACAAAAGTATTACAAATAATTGTCCTTATTCTTTTCAATTAAATTCAATTTCTAAAATTAATTTTGATTCTAATTGTAATGCAAAAATTAATAATGAATTATTAGAAGCAGATCTTTTTATATCCAATATTAAAATCAAAAATAATTTAGAATTAATTAAAAATGATTTCAATTTAAAGATTGCAGATAATTCCAATAAAGTTTCTAATATTGTTACTAGTGAATTCAATAATTATGAAAATAAAGTGTACGCACTTTATTACTCTTTCGTTGGAGATGCACCCTCAAATATTCAATTCTATATTACAGATTCTATATCGAATTTTGTTACCGGTTCTTTATATTTTAATTCTAAACCAAATTATGATTCTTTATTGCCCTCCATTAGTTATATGAAAAATGACATTAAAAAAATTATTGAAACATTTCAATGGAAATAGTTAAAAAAATTTAATGTCAAACAATAATAAAAAATGGATTTATTTAGTAATACTTTCAGTAATATGGGGGAGTTCTTACATATTAATTAAAAAAACCTTAATTGGTCTTACTCCTCTTCAATTAGGAAGTTTAAGAGTTATTTTCACTTTTATAGTTCTGTTAATTATAGGTTTCAATTCTTTAAAAAAGATACCTAAAGATAAATGGAAATGGATTTTTGCTACTGGATATATCGGATCTTTTTTTCCATCATTTTTCTTTGCTTTTGCTCAAACAGAAATTGACAGTGGGGTAGCGGCAATCTTGAATTCTCTCACTCCTCTAGCAACTCTAATCATTGGTGTTGGTTTTTACAAATTTATTATTGATTCTAAGCAAATAATTGGAGTAATTATTGGACTTATAGGGTCTTTTTTTCTTATTTATGAAGGTTCAACAATAAACCCGGATCAAAATTTTTTATTTGTTGGATTTATTATAGTTGCATCCATTTGTTATGCAACTTCAGTCAATATGTTAAAGTATCATTTACAAGATATTCCTGCTACATCTATTGCTTTAGGAAATTTTTTATGCATTTTACCACCTGCTGTTATTCTACTTTTTTATTCTGGATTTATGGATATCAATATAAAGGAGAGTCCAGAGGTTCAAAACGCTCTTTTTTATATAATTATTTTATCAATATTTGGAAGTGCTTTTGCTAAAATCTTATTCAATAAATTTATTCAGATAGCTTCTCCAGTTTTTGCTTCTTCAGTCACTTACACATTACCCATAGTGGCAATAATGTGGGGTTTTCTTGATGGAGAAACCATTAGCCTTCGTCAATTTTTTGCAACTGCTATAATTCTTGTTGGAGTTTTCTTAGCAAACAAACAAAAATCTAATTAAAATCTTCCTCCTTTAAATCATCATTTAAAACCACGTCAATTAGTTTCATTCCTATGGACTGAGGACCTAATGATTGGGATTTTTCAGTTGGAAATAAAACACCTTCAAAATCTTTATAATTGCCAATTATTGATTCTTGAACTTGAGATTGCCCACCCATATTAGTGGTTGATATTTCTTTTATTTTTAATCCAGTTTTTGCGTCAAATAAATATTTAACTGAAACCATTTCTCCATTAAATTCTAATACATATACTTCATTATCATCTACATTTTCTGTTCCAGTAAACTTTATATTGGGATTATCAATGAGATTCAGTTCAGGGAATATTCCCAAAGAATTTTTTAAATCATTATGGAAGTTATCAGGTAAAGCCATTTTATTAGGTCCTTGTTTAACAAAAGCTTCTTCTTCAGTAATAACCATTTTCATCATTTCATTTCCGTTCATTGAAGTTGAGTTTGCCAATTTCCCATTAGTTCTTTTTTCTTCACTTATAATAGTGGCTCCCATAGCCTCTCCTTGATATTTTAGAACAACAGATTTTATAGCTTTTAGTTTTTCAGTTCCTCCTATTGCAGAAAGATAATTCTGAATAACAGAATTTGCAGTTATTCCTTTAGGAGCCTCAATGGTTTTCGGTTTCTCTATAGAATTACCATATTTATCAAAATAAGAGATTGGAATAATTTCCCCATTAAAACTTACTTTTTCAAGTTTGTCTATTAGTTCGGTTCCTTTACCAGTTATAACAATTTGGCCACTTTCTATTTGAAAATATTTTTTTGCTACTCTAATTACATCTTCCTTAGTAACCTTGTCAATATTTTCTAAATAGGTTTTATAAAAATCTTTATTTAAGCCTTGTGTTTTAATATTCAAAGCATAACTAGCTATAGTTGAAGGGCTTTCTGACGCTAAGACAAAGTTTCCTACATATTTGGCCTTAACATCTGACAATTCTTTATCACTTACATTAAAGTTTCTGATTTTATTAATTTCATTAAGCAATTCAACAACCGCACTATCAGTTACTTGAAATCTAGTAGATGCATATGCTCTAAATCTAGATTTAGTGTATTTACTAGAACCAATCGAAGATCTGGAAACATAAGTATATCCTTTAACCTCTCTAATTTGTTGTTCTAGTCTGTTTTCAGGGCCTCCTCCTAATATTTTATTTGCCACTAAAACTGGAAAATAGTCAGGATTTATTATAGATAAGTCAACAATGTTCTGAAAAACAACCTCAGATTGAATTGCATTTGGAACGTCTACAAAGTTTAAATTAAGTTGATTGACTTTTTCGGGAGATTTCCAATTAGAGAGTTTTAATTTTCCTTTATTCCAGTTAGAAAAAAGTTTTTTTACTTTCTTTTTTATTATTTCAGGGTTAAAATCTCCAATAATTATTAAATAGGCATTGTTTGGAATGTAATTTTCTTTGTAAAAAAGCTTTACATCATCAATGGATATATTATTAACAGACTCTTCATTTATGTACTTACTATTTGGATGATTTTTACCATACGCTAAAACGTTTTCTACTCTTCTTGCAATTTGACCAACATCCTTAGAACTAGCCTTAATGCTTTCTAAAGTTTTTGTTCTTTCTTTTTCAAATTCTTCTACAGAAAATATTGGATTTAAAGCTCCGTCTGCCATCATTTCTAAAATTTTTGGGAAAAATCTAGATAAGGAAGATGCATATGCTCCTCCAGCATTTATATTTATTGATGCTCCAAGAAAATCTACTTCTTCAATAAAAGTATCTTTTGGAATTGATTTAGTTCCTTTTCCAAGCATACTGGATGTCATTGAATATATTCCATTTTTTGAGCTTCCAGGAATTGGAGGATTGTCTATTAACAAGTTAGCAGATACTCTAGGAAGTTTATGGTTTTCAACCATTAAAACCTTTAAACCATTTTTTAATTCAAATTCAATAGGAATTCCCAGTTCAATGGTGGGGGTAGGTCCAGAAACAGGCATTTTAGATCTATCAACTTGACTGAAAGAGAAAGATAAAAATAATAATAGTGATAAGTTTATATAAAATTTCTTCATTTTATTAATTGTTTTTAGGTAAATATTTTAATTCTAGCCTTTGGTTTTTATTAAGATATAATTTAGCGACCTCTCGAATTTCTTCTCTTGTCACTGATCTATATATATCAATTTCATTATTTATTAAGTTAACATCTCCATACAGCACATGATATCTAGCAAGGGAATTGGCTATTCCTTGAATTGTTGAGTTTGAACTCACATACTGGCTTTCAAAAATATTTTGAATTTTTTGGAAGTCTCTTTCAGAAATCAATTCACTTTTAAGCTTTTCAATTTCTTCATCTATTTCAAAAGTCAGTTCTGGAAGTTTAGTGTCGCCTAAAGGCAATCCACCAATTAAATAAATACCATAATCTTCTTGAGAATTATTTCCTGCAAATACTTGAAGAGCCATCTTTTTTTCATCAACTAATTTTTTATATAAAATAGAGCTTTGTCCACTGCTTAAATATGTTGAAATCATGTCAAAAACTCTAGATTCCCTAGTTTTCATAGAGGGTGTTCTGTAAGCTAATATATTGGCAGGTATTTGAATATTTTCATCAAAAGCTTCACTAAAAATTGTTTCTGTAATTGGTTTTTCTTTTGTGAAATTTCTAACAATTGGTTTCCCCTCTTTTATCTCATCAAAATATTTTTTTATTAATGATTTTGTTAGTTCTATATCTATGTCTCCCGCTACAACTAGAACAGCATTATTTGGATTGTGAAATTTTTTATTGAAAGCCGCAAAATCTTCAAGAGTTGCAGAATCTAAATGATCCATTTCTCCAATTACAGAACCCTTATAGGGATGAACTTTGAAAAGTCCTTTTTGAACTTCGTCAAATACTTTAGAGTAAGGACCATTTTCTGCTCTTCTTTTTTCCTCTTTTACTACTTCTTTTTGTGTATCTATTCCAATTTGATTTATTACAGGGTGAAGCATTCTTTCGGACTCCAACCATAAGGATAATTCTAAATTGTTCGACGGAAAAACAACATAATAATAAGTCCTATCAGATGTTGTATTGGCGTTATACATCCCTCCATTAGAGTTTACTATAACATCCCACTGACCTCTGTCAATATTTTTTGAACCTTCAAAAAGTAAATGTTCAAAAAAATGAGCAAATCCTGTTTTTTTTGGATTTTCATCCTTAGCGCCTATGTGATACATTACAGAAGTTGTAATTACCGGAGCCGAATTGTCTTTGTGAAGAATTACATCTAACCCGTTTTCAAGTGTGTATTTTTCAAATTCAACTGACTGAGAGTTGAGATTAACAGAAATTAGTAATAATACTAAAAAAAAGAATATTTTTTTTTTCATGATTGAAATTTATAAATACAAATCTATTAATTTAATATTAAAAGAAAATCAGTTGATTTATGATAAAATTATCTCTGTAAATATTTAGTCAAACTATTATTTGTAAAATTATTGTGATATATGTTCAATCCTTGTATATTTGCACACGTTTTTGATTAAAAAATAAATTATGTACGCAATAGTAGAAATTGGTGGAAAGCAGATAAAAGTCGAAAAAGATCAAAAAGTATATGTAAACAGACTTGATGGGAAAGAGGGCTCTAAAGTGACCTTCGACAATATATTATTGCTTGATAATGCTGGTAAAATTGTTTTAGGAAATCCATCTGTTAAAGGTGCTGCTGTAGAAGCAAAAATTTTAAAACATTTGAAAGACGATAAAGTCATAGTTTTTAAGAAGAAAAGAAGAAAAGGGTATAAAGTTAAAAATGGACACCGTCAATTTTTGACTGAAATTATGGTTGAAAAAATTCTTGAAAAAGGAGCAAAAGCCAAATCAGAAATAAAAGCAGAAGTCAAAGAATCTAAACCTGCAGTTGAAAAAAAACCAGTTGCAAAGAAAGTTGTTGCTAAAAAACCAGTTGCAAA
>TARA_B110000238_G_scaffold175898_1_pt1 | contig 23846 bp, 22 predicted proteins | sample TARA_B110000238 | Tara Oceans TARA_B110000238 (sample SAMEA4397569) | marine metagenome | biome: Polar Biome; feature: [SRF] surface water layer (ENVO:00010504); material: water (ENVO:00002006), including particulate matter (ENVO:01000060) such as... | depth 5 m | reverse complement strand
TCTCTTTTTATAAATAATGAAGACTATTTAATGGCAGAAAATCTTCTAAATGAATTAATTTACTTAAACCCATCCAGAAAAGAAGTTTATTTAAACCTTGGTTTTTTAAACCTTAAAAAAGATAAATTTGATCTAGCTGAAATTAATTTTTTAATTGCTTTAGAGCTTGATCCTGATTATGTTCTTGCATTTGAAAATCTTGCTTTACTCTCATTAAAGTCAAAAAAAGTGTTTAAAGCAAAGAGTTATTTGTTGAAAATTTTAGAAATTGCGCCTGATCATTTAAAAGCTAATAATCTACTTAACCAATTAAATTGAAAAGAAAAATTCGTAAAAAAAAATATTCTTTTTTTAGAAAACTTTTAATTTCTAGTATATTTTTATCAATAATTATTGGCTCTCTTCTCTCTTGGCAGTTTTACAACAGAATATTTAAACCAAATATTACTTTTGAAAAAGATATTAGTAAATACATATTTATTAATACTGGTTCAGATTTTGATGATGTTTTAGAGACTCTTTTAAATAATAGTTTAATAAACCTTAATTCTTTTATATGGGTAGCTGAGAAAAAGAATTATACACATAATATTAAGCCTGGTAGATATCTCTTACATAGAGAGATGAGTAATAATGATCTTGTTAATTTATTGCGATCTGGAGCACAAGACCCTATTAAAATAACATTTAATAATATCAGAACTGTTGAGGATTTTGCTTCTAAGATTTCTTCTTTAATTGAATGTGATTCACTTACTCTAATTCAAGCAATTTATAATCCTGATTTTCTTAAAAAGTATAATTTAAATGAATATAATGTTGCAAGTATTTTTATTCCAAATACATATGAGTTATTTTGGAATACCTCAGCAAAAAAGTTTTTAGATAAAATGTTATCTGAATATGATGTTTTCTGGAATCAGAATAGAATAGAAAAAGCTAAATATTTAAAATTAAAACTGGTAGAGGTTTCTGTACTAGCATCAATAGTAGAGAAAGAACAGAATATTAAGTATGATGAACGTCCAATGATTGCCGGTTTATATCTAAACAGGATAAAAGCAAAAATGAGATTAGAATCTGATCCAACCTTAATTTTTGCTATTAAAGACTTTACCTTAAAAAGAGTCTTAAATAAAGATAAGAAGGTAAAATCTCCATATAACACTTATAAACATAAAGGCTTACCTCCAGGCCCTATATGTATTCCTTCAATTAATTCAATTGATGCTGTGTTAAATGCAAAAACGCATGATTTTATATTTATGTGTGCAAAAGAAGATTTTTCTGGATATCATAACTTTGCAATTACATATAAGAAACATTTAAAAAATGCCAAGAAATATCAAAAAATGCTTTCTAAAAGAAAGATATTTAGATAATTTATTATTTCTATTTAAATCTTAAATAAACATATTTGTATAAATTTGAAAAAAAAATTATGAGTAAAATTAAATTTGGAACAGACGGTTGGCGTGCAATTATTGCAAAAGAATATACTGTTGATAATGTTGCTAGAGTAACTATAGCTGTATCAAAATGGTTATTAACAAAATATAAATCACCAAAAGTTATTATTGGTCATGACTGTAGATTTGCAGGAGAGCTATTTGCTGAAACTGTAGCTAAAGTTTTATCTTCTTATTCTATAGAAGTTAAAATTGCTAAAGGCTTTGTTTCTACTCCTATGGTTTCACTTGGAGTTGTAAAAGAAAATGCCAGTTTAGGAATTGTTATTACTGCTAGTCATAATCCCCCTTCATATAATGGATATAAACTTAAAGGTGATTTTGGTGGGCCATTACTTCCAAATGATGTGGCAGAAGTTGAAAATCTTATTCCTGATGAAAATCATTTAATAATTAATGATATTATTTTCTCTGATTTAATTAATAAAAAAGTTAATTATATTGACTTAGAAGAAATGTATTGTTCTCATGTAAAAGAGAATTTTGATTTAGATGTAATCAATAATTCAAAAATGAATTTTGCTTATGATGCTATGTTTGGCTCTGGTATGAATGTTGTGAAAAAACTATTGCCAAATACTGCTCTTTTACATTGTGAAGATAACCCTGGGTTTTTAGGAATTGCTCCTGAACCAATTTATAGAAATCTAAAAGAGTTTTCTAAATTTGTTGCCGAAAACGATATTAGTTGTGGTTTAGCAACTGATGGAGATGCCGATAGAATTGGCTTCTTTAACTCTTCTGGAGAATTTATTGATGCTCATCATTTAATCTTACTTTTAATTCATTATTTAGTTAAATACAAAAAATTAGATGGTAAAGTAGTTACCGCATTTTCATGTACAGATAGAGTAAAGGAAATGTGCAAACATTATAATCTTGAGCAAGAAACTGTGCAAATTGGATTTAAGCATATAGCTGGTAAAATGGTTAAAGAAAAAGTTCTTCTTGGAGGTGAAGAGTCTGGAGGAATTGCTACTACTGGCCATATCCCTGAAAGAGATGGTATTTGGATGGGGTTGATTCTTTTTGAATTTATGGCTAAATCTGGTAAAACTATTGAAGATTTAATTGAAGAAGTTTATGAAATTGTTGGAAGTTTCGCATTTGAAAGAGTCGATTTACACATCTCTAATGAATTAAAAGAGGAAATAATCAATAATTGTAAATCTGGTGCTTATTCTCATTTTGGTGAATATAAAGTAACTAGAACAGAAGATTTGGATGGATTTAAATATTTCTTTGAAGATAATTCTTGGTTATTAATAAGACCTTCTGGTACTGAGCCAGTTTTAAGAACGTATGCGGAAAGTTCAACGAGTGATAAAGCATTTGCTATTCTAAATACTGTAAAATCTGTAATAGGTGCTTAAATTACGTTTTTTGATTATTTGTTTTTTTTTATTACAAAACCTTTCATTACATCCTAATTCATATAACTCATTTTCCAATTATAAGACTAATGAAAGTAAAAAAAGAAATCTTATCATTATTGAGTCTTCTTTATATGCTGGTGCGTTAATTAGTTTAAATCAACTGTGGTATAAAAATTACCCTAAATCTTCTTTTCATTTTATTAATGATAATAAATCTTGGCTACAAATGGATAAACTTGGTCATTTTACAACTTCATATTATGTTGGAGTATTGGGAATTAAGTCTTATAAATGGGCAGGTTTTTCTGAACGTCAATCAATTTGGCTTGGTGGAATGACTGGAACTTTTTTTCAGTCAGCAATTGAAATATTGGATGGTTTTTCTAGTGAATGGGGTGCCTCTTCTGGTGATTTATTAGCTAATTCTCTGGGTTCATTTTTAGCAATTTCTCAAGCTTTATATTTTCATGAGCAAAAAATACTCATAAAATATAGTTTTACAACTTCTGACATTGCAAATTCTAATCCTAATCTTTTTGGGGACTCTTTTATTCAGAAATCTCTTAAAGATTATAATGGTCAAAGTTATTGGGTATCTTTTAATATTAATAATGTTTTTAAAACAGATTTTAAATTATTTCCTACATGGCTCAATATTGCTTTAGGTCATGGTGCAAATAATATGTTATCTGCAAATTCTTCTTTAAATAATGAAGCGAAATATAGAAAGTTTCTTTTTTCACTTGATATTAACACAAATAAATTGAATATATCTAATAAATATTTAAAAAGCTTTTTAGATTTATTTGGTTTCATTAAAATACCTATGCCAACCTTAGAGCTTAGTAATGGTAATTTAAAATTTCATAATTTTTATTTTTAATGCAAGAGACATTTAAAATAGGAGACAAAATAGTTTTTATTCACTCAAAAGATTGTGGAATAATAACTAAAATGATTACAAATTCTAAATTTGAAGTTGAAGATAGTTCAGGATTTTTATTTAATGTAAATAGTTTAGATATTATAAAGTTCAATAAAAATACAAATACTGTTTTATCATTTGGTCATATTAAGTCAGATAAAGATTCAGATAAGAAAAATACTAAAAATTTAAAAAGAATTAACTCTAATGTTAGAATTATTGACTTACATATTGAATATATAAATTCTAATTATCATTTATTAGAAAATTTTGAAATTATTCAGCTTCAATTAAATAAATGTTATAAAGCTCTAGATGACGCACTACATTCATCTGCTCATAAACTTATTATTGTTCATGGAATAGGAGAGGGAATACTAAAAAAAGAAGTGCATATGATACTTAGGAATTATGATCTTCGTTTTTTCATTTCTACAAATGGTGGATCGACTGAAGTAATGTTATAAAGATTCTATTCTTGTGATTATTTCAACTAATTGAGTATTATTTATTCTCTTGGCTAAAATTCTTTTTTCTTTATCTAACAAATAAATTACTGGAGTAGAGTAAATATCATATTTATCTCTCCAATCACTATTAGCTAGAGGATTCCCATCATTATCAAAGCTAATATCTGCTACATTTAACCAATCTTGTGTTTGCTGATCAATAATAAATTTTTTCCACTCATCAATATCAAACTCAGTTGCTACTGCATATGTTTTTATATCTGCCCCTAGAATAATAAGTGAATCAAGCGAGTTTTTAATTTTAGGTAATTCTTTTTTGCAATGTCCGCATGTAGGGCCATAAAAGACTAATAAAGTGTATTTAGCTTTTAGTGATTGTAAAGCATGTGGTTTTCCATCAGGATCTTTCATGAAAGGTTTGCCATAGTAGTCCATAAATTCAGGTGCAACTTTGCCAATTAAATTAGGTGAAATTTTTTCAGCTCTTTCAATTATCTTTGATAGTTGTGTAGAGTCTACCCATGAACATTTATTAGTCATGTAATATTTTTCTACCATATGAACAAATACTGCATCCATCCCCATAATTTTAGATCGTTCATACGTTGATGTAATATGAGAGACTACATATTTAAAAACTTCATCATTTGAAGCTGAGTTCTTAATTAACACTTCCGCTGATACAATAATTGAGTCTGGTATTTTTGCAGTCATTTTATCAAGATATTGCTCCATTTTAGGTAAGAACATTCTTGTTTTTAATATTCTTTTGTCAGAGAAATCTATGTTGTCCCAAAAGTGTTTTTTATAATATTTAAATGGAAAACTTTCATCTTTATTACCTAATGAGTCTAATGGAGATGTAGGGATTATTGGATCAATCGAAGCAATTAATATTTTAGCAAAAAATATTTTAGAATATTTAACTAAAAATTCATCTCTATAATTAGTTACTTCATTATCAATATTTTTTTGCTTAATTAATAGTCTTTCTTTTTCATCTTTACTAGCATTTGCAATCTTTGATTTTAAAGGAGCTACCTGCTTTTGTTTTTCAACTATGAAGTTTAGGTAATTGTAAAAAGGGGTATTTTCCTCAGAATTTGAGAAGGACATATTCGTCACCAAATCAGAAATTTTAGATTTAAAACTAAATTTTTGTTCGGTAATTATTAAATCAAAATATTTTTGATTAGGTAATACTATTAAATACATACCACCATCTAGTTTTTTATCTCCTGAGAAAGTGAATTTACCAGACTTAGAATAGGCTGTATCTCTAGCATATTGTTTGTCTCCAAAATAGTAAGCTAATATTATAGAAGTGTCTACTAGACCATCTATTTCACCAGTAATCTCATAACCTTTAACAGAATTCTTATTTAGTTGATGACTAAATTTACTATTTTGAGAAAGAACAATATTTATAGTAAATAATAATATTGTTAATAAAGATATAATGCTTTTCATATGTTTTTTTTTAATATTTTCAAAATTAATAATCAATTTGTATTTAACAATTATATTTTCTATTTTTTATAATACCATCTAAAAATACTATGGAGAGAATTACAACACTTCCTAAATAGAATGTTAAATTCATTTTTTCAGAATCACTAAAAATTATTAAACCAATAATAATACTATAAATCGGTTCTAAGTTGATTGCCATTATTAAAGCATAAGGTGTAATATGTCTCATTATTTCAGTCATCCAAACAAATATTGCTGCTGTACATATTGTCCCAAGTAAGAATAAATAAATAGAATCTTTTAATGATAACATATTTTGAAAAACAGCTAAATCATCTGATATAATGAAATATATAGTTATTACTATCACGCCACCCAGCATTTCAATCATTGTTATTTTAGCAGCATCTAATTTGTTTATATATTTAGCATTTAGCATAGTAAATAAGGTGCCTAAAAAAGCACTTAATACTCCGTAGGTATATCCTAAAAAATAGTTGATTTTATGTCCATTATCTTCTGGTTGTTCATAAAGCATAAAAGAAAGAGCAGCTAAAACTATGAATCCAAATAGAACTTCATATCCAAGGAGCTTTCTTTTAAAAAATAAGGGTTCTAAAAATGCAGAAAACAGGGATGCTGTAGCTAAACAAATTACTGCAACAGAAATATTTGCTACCTTAATTGCACCAAAAAAGAAAAACCAATGTAATGCAACTACTGCACCTACTAACAAAAGAGGGATTATTAATTCTTTTTTTATTGATCGTAATTGTTGTGTGAAACCTAAGAAAATAAATAAAGCAAAAAATGCGATTAACATTCTATACCAAACCAGGTGTGTTGTTTCTAATGAAATTAATTTTCCTAGCACTCCTGTAAAGCCTAAGAATAATATCATTATGTGTAAAGAGGGAATTTTATACTTTTTAAGTATTTGATACATTGAATAAATTAATAAATTTGCACAAAAATACAACTAGATTATGAAAATTATCCTTTCTCCTGCTAAGAAATTAAATGAAAATAAAGTGTCTTTCCCCAACACTACTTTAATAAAATTCAATAAAGAATGTAATGAGCTTGTTGGTATTCTTGCAAAATATGACTCTTCTCAGATAAGAGAATTAATGAATGTAAGTGATAATATTGCTCATTCTAATGTTAATAGATTTAGTAAATTTCAATATCCACTTGATAACAAAACTTGTATACCCTCTATTTATATGTTTGATGGTGCAGTGTATAGCGCTATAAATATTAATGATTTTAGTGATGAAGAAATTAAAATTCTGCAAGAAAAATTAAGAATTTTATCAGGTTTATATGGTATTCTGAAACCCTTAGATTTAATAATGCCCTACAGGCTAGAGATGGGAACTAAATTTAAAGAAAATTTTTCTTCTTTATATGATTTCTGGGGACCTAAACTCACGAATTTTTTAAAGAGTGAGGTTGATGATAATGAATTACTTATTAATCTTGCTTCCAATGAGTATAGTAAAGTTTTAGATTTAAAATCTTTTAAAAATGTAGTAACTCCAGTTTTTAAAGATTTTAAAAATGGCGATTTTAAAGTCATCTCCTTTTTTGCAAAGAAGGCTAGGGGTTTATTTACAAGATATTTAATTAAGGAAAATATTAACTCTATAGAAGGTCTTAAATTATTTAACTCCGGAGGTTATTCTTTTAATGAATTTCAGTCAAACGGAAATATGATTTTTACTCGATAGTTTTTACAATTCTCGTTTGATTATATTTACAAAGTTTAATTAAAAAAATATTATGAATAAAATTTTAACTTTCTTATTAGTAATTTCTTCCACATTAGTCTTCTCACAAACTATTACAACTCAGGGTCTGAATTTTACTCCCGACACTATTAATATAAATTTGGGAGATACTATTACATTTAGCTTAGGTAATTCACATAACGCAGTAGAAGTTAGTCAATCTACATATTTAAACAATGGTACCAATTCTAACGGAGGTTTTACTATTGGCTTTGGTCAAACAAATACTTTTATTGCTCAATTTGCTCAAAGCTACTACTACGTATGTCAACCTCATGTTAATAGTGGGATGAAGGGTGTTATTTTAGTTAATAATAATTCCCCATCTAGTAATTGTATAGACTCTTCATTAATAAATCCTATTTGTATATGTCCATTTATTTATGCTCCTGTTTGTGCTTGTAATGGTCTTGTTTATTCTAATAACTGTTTAGCGCAATGCGATGGAAATACAATAATTGGACCAGTTGATCCAACTCTAGTTCCTGGTCAGCCTTGTTCATTATCGTCTTGCTCTGTGGCAATTTCAGGTGATTCTGTTCCTTGTACTTTCCCTTCGGATATTGAAGCGATTTCTTCAAGTTTAATTACTCCATTGTCTTACAACTGGACATATACCGGAACAAATATTTCCGTTTCTACAAGTAACATATTTAGTGTGCCTAATTACTATATCAGTGGCTATACTGTTACTGTTACTGATAATTCAGGATGTATTGATTCGGCTTCAATAAATATTTCAGCATTGCCATTAATAATTAATAGTAATCCAGATCCTCCTGTTGTTTGTCAAGGAAATATTCTACAACTGTCTGTAGATAATTTAACTTATTCAAATATTACATGGATTTATCCTTCCTTTTCATTATCTAATCCTCTAGTATTATACCCGAATAACGATTCGTGTTATGTAGCTGAGGCATCTGATGTTAATAGTTGCTTAAGAAGTGGTATTATTTGTATTCAAGTAGATTCATGTTTAAATAGTTTTTCAGAGAATGTTAATAATTTCATTATTTATCCCAACCCAGCAAAAGATAATATTAGTATTTCATTTAATGATAATACTTTTTATTCAGTATCACTTTTAAATATGAGTGGAGAAGTTTTGGAAGTTAGTACTTTTTACAGCGGAAATAATACAATAAACATTCAGAAATATAAAGCAGGTATTTATTTTGTGAAAGTTGAAACTAAAAATGCATCATTCTATGAAAAAATAATGATTTTAAATAATTAGTATTATACTATTTCTTTTTGTTTAATTCTTGGTCTAAATATGAAAAATCATATCTAAGGATCTTCCATTTCATCTTGTCATCTTGTTCTAGAATTATATATTCATCACAAATATTTACTTTTTTATATACTGAGTTGTATTCAATAAAAACATAAAACCCATCTCCAAGACCTTCTATATTGTTTTGAAAAAAAGTAGTGTCTAAATCTCTAGAAATAAGTTTTCCAAACTCATTCATTAGTTGAGCAAAAGCATTACAAGAGCTTATTGAGTCTGAATTGATTTTTACTTTATTATGAAAGACAGAATATGCATTACCAAATTCTTTGTTATTAAGTTTGTCTAACCAGCTAATTGAAATATTATTAGCATCTTTTATGTATTTCTCTTTAAACACTTGAGATAAGCAGGAAAATGAGTATAAGATAAGTAGTATTAAAATGGTTATTTTTTTCATAATTTCTAATATTTGACAAATACAAAAATATAAAATCGCAATTTCTTAATTGATATCAATTACTTTTTTTTCTTTAATTGTTATGTTTTTTAAGATTTTTTAGCTTTTAATTCTAATACTTATTAACTATTTACTCTAGTAATTTATTTTTTTTAATCTAGTGGTAATGTATAATTTTGAATACTTAAATATTTTCACATAAAATGTTGATTTACATTAAGTTAAGATTTATTTTAAAAGATTTTTAAATAATAGTTTAAAATATTAATTATTTATTTTTTTTGATTTGATAATATAAAATAATTAGACTTATTAACAATTTTAGGTAATCTACATCTAGCATTACTATTTTTTTGATTACAATTTTATTATATTAGTCCTGTTAATAATTACTAATCAAAAAAAAATACATTATGGCTTTTACACATGAAAATACAAAAGGTACTACTTACCACTTAAATTGTAAAGATGTAACTCTTAAATCTACAGGAAGAGTACAAAGAATTTATTATTTCTCAAAAGATTCAAGAGATACTGCAACTGACAAACCAGATGGATACCATGTTAAAGAAAATTCAAGAACAGGTTTACCTTTCTTAACTAAGAAAAAATAATTTATTTATTTCTTTTAAAAGAAGCTCTATCTTACGATAGAGCTTCTTTTTTTTTAGTCTCTTAGCATAGAAACATAATACAGAAGATAAGCTGCAGATGCAAGAGCTGCAACAACATAAGTTTTTGCTGCCCAATTTAATGCATCTTCCGCATATTTAGTTTCTGCGGAGTTAGTTATGTTAGCGCTTTTGAGCCATATTAAAGCTCTTTTACTTGCATCAAACTCAACAGGAAGGGTAATTAGGGTAAATGATGTTACAACCGCTTGTAGTATAACAAAAACAAGGATAATAGTCTGAAAAGGAAACATATGCAAAACTCCTGCTCCAAAAAGTCCAAGTAACATAATAATATTCATCATTTTACTGCTAGCACTTACCATAGGTACCATTTGCGATCTCATTTGTAACCATTGATATGATGTTGCATGCTGCACAGCATGACCACATTCATGAGCGGCAACGGCTGCTGCGGATATATGTCTTCCGTTGAACACATCAGGACTTAAGTTTATTGTTCTATCAATGGGGTTGTAATGATCCGTTAATTTCCCAGGAACGGACACAACTTTTACATTAGAAATATCATGGTCTTCTAACATTTTTAATGCAATTTGTTGGCCGCTTAAGTTAGAGGACGTTGATATTTTACTGTACTTTTTAAATTTATTTTTTAATCTATTGCTGGTAATACCACCAATTATCATAAAAACAATCATTATTATCCAAATCATATTAATTTTTTTTCAAAATTAGTAAAATTGTTATTTCTATACCAATATTATTATATTAGTTTTGTTATAAATAAATTATTTTATAATGAGTAAGCCTTTAATTTTAATAACCAATGATGACGGTATTCATTCACCAGGTTTAAGAAAACTTATAAAAATTGCTAATACTTTTGGAAAAGTTGTGGTTGTCGCTCCTGATGGGCCTAGATCTGCTCAAAGTCATGCAATAACTCTTGAAACTCCTATCAGGTGTAATAGAATAGTAATTGATGATGGAAAACAAATTGAGTTTTCATGCAGTGGAACTCCTGTTGATTGTGTTAAGCTTGCTTTAAATAAAATTTTAGATAGAAATCCTGATTTATGTCTTTCAGGAATTAATCATGGATCTAATTCATCTATAAATGTAATCTATTCAGGTACAGTATCTGCAGCTACAGAAGCTGCTATTAATGAAGTTCCATCTATAGGATTCTCTTTATTAGATTATTCATTTAATGCAGACTTTTTAGAAGCTGAACCTTTTATAAATAGAATTATTACAAAAGTTTTAAAAAGTAAATATTCTAATAACCTTTGTTTAAATGTTAATATCCCTAAAAGTATAAGTAATCAATTAATTAAAGGTATCAAAGTATGTAATCAAGCAAATGCTAAATGGGTAGAACAATTTGAGGAAAGACTTGATCCTATGGGTAAAAGATATTTTTGGTTGAAGGGTGATTTTATTGTTAATGATTCATCAAAAAATTGTGACGAGAATTTATTAAAAGATCATTATATAACAATTGTTCCTGTTAAATATGACATGACCTCTTATAAAGAAATTGAAGATATTCAAAATATATTTAAAAATGAATAATCAATTTTATTCTGGGCTTTTAGTTGGGATAATTGCTCCTATTGTTGCTTTCTCAATTTATGTTTTGTTCTATTTAGATTTAGATCTTTTTGAGACTATAAACAATATAACTATTAATAATAAATTAACTCATGTAATTAGTCTGAGTGTATTAATTAATTTATTAATATTTTTTATGAAGATTTATACTAATCGAGATGATTCAGCTAAAGGTATATTAACTGCTACCTTTTTATATGGCTTAACAATAATGATTTTAAAACTTTTATAATTGAGAATTTTTATTTTAACAGGAGAAAAGTCAGGAGACATTCATGCTGCAAATTTGGTCAAAGAATTGCGATTTAAAAAAAAAGATCTCGATATTAAAGCTTGGGGAGGTAAAAGACTAATTTCAGAGGGTGTTGATGTCGTTAAACATATTGATAGTATTTCTTATATGGGTTTTTGGGAGGTCTTTACAAATCTTTTTAATATCTATAATAATTTTAAACAATGTAAGAAAGATTTATTGAGATTTAATCCTGATCTTATTATACTAGTTGATTATGCAGGCTTTAATTTAAGAATTGCTGAATTTGCTTTTAAAAATAATTTTAAGGTTTACTATTATATATCTCCAAAAGTATGGGCATGGAAACCTTCAAGAATTAATTTAATAAAAAAATATGTTTCTAAAATGTTTGTTGTTCTGCCTTTTGAGAAAAAATATTTTAGTGATAGAGATTTTCCGGTAGAATATTTTGGTAATCCTCTGTTAGATGAAATAAAGCTTTTCGATTCTAATAAAATAATTCAATCTGATAAAAAAATCATTTCATTATTTCCAGGTAGTAGAGAACAAGAGATTAAAAAAGTTTTACCTATTATGTTAACTTTAGTTAGTTCTTTTCCTGAATATAAGTTTATAATTGCCGCAACCAATTCCTTTTCGAATGATTTTTATAAATCTTTTGTTAATAATGAAAAAGTAGAAATTGTTTTTGACAGTTCTTACATGATATTTAATTCTTCATTCCTAACAGTTGTTACATCTGGAACAGCTAGCCTTGAGGCAGCATTGTTTAATGTTCCACAGATTGTTTGCTACAAGACGTCATTGGTTTCCTATGTGATCGCTAAAGCTTTTATTAGAATTAAATTTATTTCTCTTGTTAATATTTTATTAAATAAGAAGGTAGTGGCAGAATTAATTCAAAATCAATTTACAATTGATACTCTTAATATAGAATTTAATAAGCTTATTGCAAAAAAAAATAGAATTTCTATATTAGCTGAATATAAAAATATTTACCATATTCTTAGTGTAAACAATCAAAGTCCCTCACAGGACATTGCTAATAATATTTTAAAAGTTAAAGATTAATTTTTTTTTGAGCAATTTCTAAAATAGTATTCTCTTCTTTAATAGCTTTTTCTAAAATAATTTCACAGTCTTTTAACATTTCTTTAATAAAATTCTGATCTTCACAATCCTTGCAATTTATTTGAACATTTAAATAAGCACCTCTTATTGCTGTTCTTGCGCATAATGCCCCAACTGCTGAATCTGTAATAGAATTAGGATTTCCAGACCGAGCCATTTCTTTCATTACTTCCATTGATTTTAATGAAATATCCATGACTTTAAATGGAGTATTAATTGCATATTTTGTTGCTTCTTGTATAGCTTGATTGCGTTTTAATTTATCTTCCTTAGAATCATTACTCATCCTAAATGCCTCCATAATTTTATTAAATGCATTTGTATCCTCATCTACTAGAGAGAGTAATTTGTTTTGATATGCTAAACCTTTCTCCGCCCATTTAGAAAATTTCTCCCAATCTTTCTCCCAACCTCTTTTATTAGCTGATAGATTTGCTACCATTGTTCCTAAAGCTACTCCCATAGCTCCGCAATATGCAGATATCGACCCTCCTCCTGGAGCAGGGCTTTCACTTGCGGTTTCATTAGCAAACTCAGTAAGACTCATATTAGTAAGTAATAATTGTTTACTGTCTTCGAGCATGTATTCTATCACTCGTTCTTTTGGATTGAATGGAGCTAATTCATCTAAACCAAGACTTTTTATTGCAATTTTTATTATTTCACTATCAGATACGCCAAGGGATCTTTGTTGTTTGTGAAGAAAATATTTGCCTGCATCTATTAAAACCTTTTTAGGGACTAAACCAATTAATTCTGAGCCTGTTACTCTTAAACCTCTAACGCTAGCTCTTTCGCATGTTTTATCAAAAACTTCATGTAAAGTTGAAATTTTTATATCTGTTAGATTATATGATATTTGAGCAATACCATATTCTTTTATAAACCATCCAATACCTTTTACAGATTTAAATAATCCAGGACTTCTTTTTGGATTACCATTTTTGTCATTTATAATTTTACCATTTAAGCTATTGTCTTCACGAGAAATTCTTCCTGCTTCTCTTATATCAAATGCTACAGAATTAGCCTTTCTTGTTGAAGTAGTATTTAAATTAATATTATATGCAACCAAAAAGTCTCTAGCTGATATTGCTGTTGCTCCTGATCTTTTTATTTCATCATTAAAATTTTTAGGACCATAATCTGGTTTCCAATTATTATCATCAAGTTTTTTTGCTAGTCCTTCATATTCTCCAGATCTACAATTTGCTAAATTTTTTCTATTTTTAATTTTAGCAGCATTCTCATAGCAATATATAGGAATGTTTAATTCTTCTCCTACTCTTTTTGAAAGTTGATGTGCATATTCTGAAACTTCATTCATTGTAATATTTGCGATTGGAACAAGAGGACAAACATCGGTAGCTCCCATCCTTGGATGTGCTCCTGTATGAATACTCATATCTATTAACTCTTTAGCTTTTCTAATTAAAAGGAATGCAGCTTCAATTACCTGCTTAGGTTCTCCAACAAAAGTAATTACCGTTCTATTTGTTGCATATCCTGGATCAACATTAAGTAATTTAACGCCTTCTATTGATTCTACAATTTCTGATATTTCTTTAATTTTTATTGTATCTCTACCTTCAGAAATATTAGGTACGCATTCTATTAGCTGTTTCATTTGTTGTTATTTTATAGCAAAGATAATAATCTATCTCTTCAATATCAATTGAAAAAACATACTTTTGTTACTATGATTAATAATGATAATAATAATCTTAAAAATGGTGTCGAATTACCTGTTATGGAAGCTTTTTTCACTGTTCAAGGTGAGGGTTATTTTGCTGGACAACCTGCTTATTTTATAAGAATTGGAGGATGTGACGTTGGATGTCATTGGTGTGATGTAAAAGAAAGCTGGAATCCTGATATTCACCCTCTTATGTCCGTTGATAAAATATTATTAGATTTAGAATGTTTCCCAGTTAAAACCGTTGTTATAACTGGTGGAGAACCACTAATGTATAATTTAAATAAATTATGTAAATCCTTAAAAGAAAAAAATATACAAATACATTTAGAGACTTCAGGTGCATATCCTTTAACGGGTGTCTTTGATTGGATCTGTTTATCACCTAAAAGACTGAGTCCTCCTTTAAACGATATCAAGAATATTGCTAATGAATTGAAAGTAATTATTTCTAATAAAACAGACTTTGATTGGGCGATATCTCAAAAAGAAAATATTAATAATAGTTGTAAGTTATATTTACAACCAGAATGGTCAAAAAAAGATAATATGCTTCCGAAAATTATTGATTTTGTAAAAATAAATTCTGAATGGACTATATCCATTCAAACTCAAAAATTCATGAATATCCCATAATGAGAATATTAATATTTTTATTTTTTATTTTTTCATCTAGCTTATTTTCTCAAAATAAAGATTACAAAAGATTTGACAAGGCTCTAATTAGTTTTGAATTAAATGATTTTGATAAATCAAAAAAAATATTACTGAAAATTCTTTCACATAATCCTAATTGGGACAAGCCCAATTTATTATTAGCAGATATTTATATAAATAAATTGGATTTTTATAGTGCTGAAAATTACTTATTAAAAGTATTTGATATTTCTTCAGTTGATGACATTAACGGTATTCATCAAATTGCCATGATCTTTTTTGAAAATGCTTATTATAACGATGCTTTAAAATACTTTAATATAATTTGCTCTTTAGATCAATTTTATTGTGAAAAAAATATTGGTAACCTTATTGAATGTTGTAATTTCTCAATTCAGGCAATTAATAATCCTGTTAATTTCACACCAATTAATTTAGGTCCAAACATCAATTCAGACTTATCAGAAAATGGACCTGCTATTACTAGTAATGGTGATATGATATTATTTACAAGAAGAGTATTAAATAAACAAAACCATTCACAAGAGGATTTTTATTTTTCTATTAAAAAAAATGATATTTGGGAAAATTCTAAAGCTTTCTCTTATCCCTTAAATACTCCTTTTAATGAAGGAGCCTTATCTTTTTCTAGTGATAAAAGTAAAATTATATTTACAGCTTGTAATAGGGATGATAGTTTTGGCTCATGTGATCTTTATTGGGGGAATAGTAACTCTATGAATTTTAGTAATTGTGGGGATTTTCTTAATACTAAGTTTTGGGAATCTCAAGCATGTTTCTCCCCTGATGGTAATTATCTTTATTTTGTAAGTAATAGGCCTGGAGGTTACGGAGGAACTGATATCTGGATTTCTCAGATTATTAATGGTGAATTCTCATTACCTATAAATGCTGGAGAAATAATAAATACTTCCAAAGATGAAATGTCTCCATTTCTTCACTCTGATAATAAGACGCTATATTTTGCTTCTTCAGGTCATGTTGGAATGGGTAAATATGATATTTATGTTTCTAGAAGATTCAATTCATCAAGTAAATGGGAGCCTGTATTAAATTTGGGTTTTCCAATTAATAATCACTTAGATCAAAATTCTCTTGTAGTTTCTAGCGATGGTGAAACTGCTTTTTTTTCATCAGACTTTAAAGGTTATGGAATGGAAGATATATTTAGTTTTCAATTATCAGAATCTTACCAAGCAAATAATTTGTCAGATTTAGAATTGCAAATTATCTCTACAGAAAAAGGTGCAGAAATTATTCTAGATGATATTAATTTTATAAATAATTCATATCAACTAGATAGTAATTCATTTATAATGCTTGATTATTTAGTTAGCTATTTAATTGACAATAAATTTGTTAATATTAATATTGAAGGTCATACAGATAATATTGGTTCTCCTAATACAAATAAAATTTTATCTATTAATAGAGCCAAATCTGTTTATGAATACTTAATATATAATAATATTCCTTACAAACAATTGTCTTATACTGGATACGGATTAGATAAACCTATCTTTAATAATTTAACTAAAGAGGGAAGGAGTAAAAATAGAAGAACATCTTTTACTGTTCAGTAGTGTTAAATTTACTAGGTTTTTCTTTTACTTTCCAATTAAAATCTTTAAGAAACCTTTGGCTTTCAATTATGTCATTATATGGAGTTGTTACTGAGATTGGCATATTTTTGTAAATAACATTATTTAGTTTTTTGTCATTAAAATGTAATGTTAGATTAGATGATTGAATATAATTTAAACCAATTTTATTTTTTTTATCTTTTAAATAGTAAATGCTTTCGCCATTACCAATTACATTTATGAAGTTGATTTGATTTTTTTTCATAAAAGCAGTCATTTTTTTGCCTTTAATTTGGTTAAAATCTAAAGAGTCAATTTGAGATATCATTATAGGATTAGAGTTCATAAATATTTTATTTATTGTTTCATCAAAAAATAAAAACTCGATACTATCACTACTTATTTGATAATCATCAATCCACATTAATGGTTTTTTATACATTTTTATTAGAGAATCAGATAATGAATATGATAAGGAGTCGCATTTTCCAGAAAAATTTTCTTTAAAAATTTCTACATTATTAAACAATTGAATTATTTTTTTGTTGTTAGTGTTTGTATGAACAAACTTATCTCCTTTCATAAATAATGTATCTTGCTCAAAAGGGAAATATAATATTGGATTCTTACTTATAATTGTTTTATCCTCATCCTCAAAAAGTTCTGCTTGTCCACCAATTACTTTAAAGTTATTAATTGTATCAATTATTATCACATTATTCATCGCTTTAGCATAATTATTTGTTTTATTGTAAATTATACTATCAGCTTTAATGGTATTATTTTTTGAGATAATTTGAGCATTATCTGAAAAGTATGCCAGATTGTTCTTTGAATTAAATATTCCGTTTTCACAATAGATTATGTTAGATTTTAAAATAATCTTTGATGGTCCTTTCATTATATTTTCTTTAACAATAGATTTATATGTCATTTTTTGAGTGTAAATAGTGTAATTATCACCAAAAACAATAACTGAATCTCTAAAAATATAATTCTTTTCATTAATTTGATAAACTCCTTTTTTGGATGTTATTCTTTGATTCTTATCTATTATTTCTCCGAATGAATCATAATATAAAATATCTTCATTCATATCATAATTAACCTGATTAGTATATAGTTTGTTTTGATTGTTTTCTAGTTTAACATTTCCAACTATTTTGGCATATTTTGAATTTGCATCATAATAAAGTTTATCCCCTGATAGATTAAGCGTATCTAATTTATTAATGTTGACATTACTAAATGCTACTATCTTGTTAGTTTTGGAATAATGATAAGCAGAATCACAGGTCATTAAAGTATTATTGTGATTAAAGGATACATTTCCAACTAATCTCCAATATTCGGGGTGATTTTTTTTATTAATAAAGGTATTATCAGTATTTAATATTTTAATTTTTTTAACGTTTTGGCTCAATACGCTAATTGATGTAAATATTAAAATAAATAATAGTTTTATTCTCAAATTTATCTGAAAAAAGTTTGTTTTCTATCAGGGCCAACTGAAATAATTTTGATAGGTGTATTTAGTTCCTTTTCAAGAAATGATATATAATCATGCACTTCTTTTGGAGCCTCATTTAGGTTTTTTAAATTCATTAAATTCATATTCCAACCTTCAAGTTCTTTGTAGATAGGTTTTAGATTAGTATTGTCCTCAAATGGCAGATAATCTATCCTTGTTCCACATTCTTTAAATTCATAATGAGTACAAACTTTAATTTTATTTATTCCTGACAAAACATCAGATTTCATCATCATGAGTTGGGTAACTCCATTTATATTAATTGCATATTTTAGTGCTGGAAGATCTATCCAGCCACATCTTCTTGGTCTTCCAGTTGTAGCTCCAAATTCATTTCCTATCTTAGCAAGATGAGCTCCTATACTATCATTTAATTCTGTTGGGAATGGGCCACTTCCTACTCTTGTACAATAAGCTTTAAATATGCCAAATACATCTTTTATTTGATTCGGAGCAATTCCTAGACCTGTACATGCTCCTGCTGCAATTGTATTTGAAGATGTAACAAAAGGATAAGATCCAAAATCAATATCAAGTAACGTGCCTTGAGCTCCTTCAGCAAGAATTTTTTTTCCATTTTTTAATTCATTATGAATATAATGTTCGCTTTCTATATGTTTATATTTTTTTAATGTTTCTAAACTTTCAAACCAAGTTTTTTCTAAGTCTACTAAATCATATTCAAAATCATAGAATTTAAGAAGTTCAATATGTTTATTTTTAAGTTTATTATATTTTTCTAAAAAATTATTACTAGCTATATCACCAACTCTTAATCCATTTCTGCCAGTTTTATCCATATATGTAGGTCCTATTCCTTTTAAAGTAGAGCCAATTTTATTTTTTCCTTTAGCTTGTTCTGATGCAGCATCTAATAATTTGTGTGTTGGAAGTATTAGATGAGCTTTTTTAGATATTAATAATTCTGAAATTTCTAAATTTAATTTTTCTAGTCCTATTATTTCCTTTTCAAAAATTACTGGGTCTATTACAACGCCATTTCCAATTAAATTAATTATTCCTTTATGAAATATTCCTGAAGGAATAGTGTGAAGAACATGTTTTATTCCGTCAAACTCTAGAGTATGTCCAGCATTTGGACCTCCTTGGAATCGTGCTATAATGTCATAATTTCCGGTTAATACATCAACAATTTTTCCTTTCCCTTCATCTCCCCATTGAAGACCTAATAAAACATCTGCTTTCATCTAATTTAATTTAATTTTTTTTGACATTCTTTACATAATCCATAGAGGTTTAAAGCGTGTCTACTAATCTTAAATTCCATTGCTTCCTCTATTACATTCATTATACCTTGAATTCTTGGGTCACAAAATTCAATAACTTTATCACAGCTGGTGCACACTAAATGATCATGTTGTTTGTTGGAATATGATTTCTCATATTGAGCTTGTGCTTTTCCAAACTGATGTTTTCTAATTAGGTGGCATTCTAATAACAAATCAACTGTATTATATAATGTTGCTCTACTTACTCTATAATTTTTATTTTTCATTTTGATATACATAGACTCTATATCAAAATGACCTTCGAAATGATAAATTTCGTTTAAGATTGCATATCTCTCAGGAGTTTTTCTTTGTTTGTTTTTAACAAGAAAGTCTGTAAATATTTCAGTTACTGTATTTATTATTTTATTTTCTGACATATTTTATTTATTACTCTGTAAATTTAGAAAAAATGAGATGTTAATTTAATTTAAATTTTAATATTTTTAGTATGTTTATAAGTTCTAGAAATTGATTCAATTCCCTCTACTTTTTCAAGTTTTTCAGTGACTTCTTTTAAAAAGTTGTAATTATGAACTTTTAAAGTTATTTCTCCTTCAAAAACTCCATCATTGCTTATTACATTTATAGCTTTAATATTCACATGCATTTGCTTAGATATTATCTGTGTGATATTGTTAATAAGTCCAACAGTATCAATTCCATTAATTTTTATACTTGCAAGAAAATCAATATTATCTTTTAACGTCCATTTTGCATTTATAATTCGATATGAATAATTAGCTCTTAATTCTATTGCATTAGGACAATCATTATGATGAATTCTAATACCTTCTTCAACTGTTATAAAACCAAATATTTCATCTCCTGGAATTGGGCTACAACAATTAGCAATACTATATTCAAGTAATTCATCATCTTCATTAAACACTATTAAATTTCCTAAATCTTTAATTTTTGGAGTGAAATTACTTGTGCCATAAATTTTGTTCTTAATACTTTGATACCAGCCAGAGTTTTTTAATTTAACAAAAGTCTTTATTTCAGAGTTTGCGATTTCACCATTACCAAAACTATAATATAAATTTAATGAACTACCGCTTCTAAAGTATTTAATAAGTTCAAGTTCGGTTGCGCTATTTAATTTCACTCTTAGTTGTCTTAATTTTCTTTGAGCAAGTTCTTTACCATTTTTTGCAATTATTTGCTTTTCCTTTTTGAGAGCACTTTTAATTTTTGCTTTTGCTAATGAAGTTACCACAAATCTTAACCAATCTTTTTTTGGAGATTGTTTTTTAGAAGTGATAATTTCAACTTGATCACCACTCATTAATTTATGACTTAAAGCAACAAGTTTTCCATTAACCTTGACTCCCATACAATTACTGCCAATTTCTGTATGTATTTCAAATGCAAAATCAAGAGCAGTTGCCCCTTTTGGTAATGTTTTTAATTCTCCTTTTGGCGTAAAAACATAGATTTCTCCAAGAAATAAATTTAATTTAAAATCATCAATAAAATCTATTGCATTAGATTCAGGATTTTCAAGTAATAAACTTATTTTATTTATCCATAAGTCTAAAGGGTTTTTGTCTGTACCTTTTTGTTTATAATTCCAATGCGCTGCATAGCCTTTTTCTGCAATTTCATCCATTCTTTTGCTTCTAATCTGAACTTCTACCCACTTACCATCTTCTCCTAAAACCGTTGTGTGTAGAGACTCATATCCATTAGGTTTTGGAGTAGAAATCCAATCTCTTAATCTATCAGGATTGGGTTTGTAAAAGTCAGTAACAATTGAATATATTTTCCAACAATCTGCTTTTTCATCAGCTAAATTTGTATCAACTATTATTCTTACAGCAAATTTGTCAAAGATATTATCAAATGTTACCCCTTTGTTAATTATTTTTTCTCTTATGGAATATATTGATTTTGGTCTGCCTTTAATATTACTCTTTATTCCTTCAGCTTTTAATGTAATTTTTAAAGGATTAGTGAATTTATTTATGAACTTATTGCGACTTAATTTTGTTTCATTTAATTTAATAGATATTGCTTTATATATTTCAGGCTTAGTAAACTTTAGGCCTAAATCTTCAAGTTCAGTTTTTAATGGGTATAAACCAATTCTATGCGCTAAAGGAGCATAGAGGTAAAGTGTTTCTGATGCTATTTTTAGCTGTTTCTGTTTGGACATTGCGCCTAATGTTCTCATATTATGTAGTCTGTCAGAAAGTTTAATTAAAATAACTCTAATATCATCTGATAATGTAAGCAACATCTTTCTGAAATTTTCAGCTTGTAATGAAACATTTTGATCAAAAACTTCAGATATTTTTGTTAAGCCATCAATTATTTTAGCTGTTTCACTACCAAATAAATCTTTTATATCTTTTAATGTATAATCAGAATCTTCTACAACATCATGAAGTAATGCACTAACAATTGAGGTTGTTCCTAAACCAATTTCTTTTGCACATATTTGAGCTACTGCTAAAGGATGTAAAATATATGGTTCTCCTGACTTTCTTCTAACATTTTCATGAGCTTTAACTGCTAAATTAAAGGCTTTACGGATAAGTTTCTTTTCTTTTTGACTTGTTTTCTGAGAACAGGACCTTAAAAGTGTCCTATATTTATTAATAATTTCCTTTTTTTCTTTTTCTATTTCTAAAGGATGCATATTAATTAATAAGAGAAAATCTCAAATTTATTCATTAACAAATTGACATTTTTTTTGATTTCGTTGAGTTTATCTTCATTATCCCAATTTATAATTGCTTGGTCAATTAGTTCTACTATTTCTGGTATAGTATTTTCTTTAATTCCCCTAGTTGTAATAGCTGGTGTGCCCAATCTAATACCAGAAGTTATAAATGGAGACTCAGTGTCAAATGGAACCATGTTTTTATTTGCAGTAATATCAGCAAGTACTAGAGCTTTTTCAGCTTGTTTACCATTAATATTTTTTGATCTTAAATCAATTAACATACAATGATTATCTGTACCTCCTGAAATTATATCATATCCTCTTTTAACTAATTCATCTGCCATTACTTGGGCATTTAATATTACCTGTTTTCCATAATCTTTAAATGATGGCTTTAAAGCTTCTCCAAATGCTATAGCCTTTGCAGCTATTACGTGTTCTAATGGTCCCCCTTGTGAGCCTGGAAACACAGCAGAATTTAATAAAAATGACATTTTTTTAATTTTTCCTTTTAATGTTTTAAATCCCCAAGGGTTATCAAAATCTTTACCCATCATTATCATTCCTCCTCTAGGACCTCTTAGAGTTTTGTGTGTTGTTGTTGTAAGAATATGACAATATTCCGCAGGGTTATTTAATAATCCTACTGCAATTAATCCTGCAGGATGCGCAATATCAGCTAATAATAAAGCACCTGCTTTGTCGGCAACTTCTCTAAATTTTTTATAATCCCAATCTCTTGAGTATGCTGATCCACCACAAATTATTAGTTTTGGCTTTTCTTTTAATGCAATTTTTTCTAATGATTCATAATCAATTAGCCCAGTTGATTTCTTTACATTATAAAAAGAAGTTTTATATAGTTTTCCAGAAAAATTAACTGGAGAGCCATGAGTAAGGTGACCACCATGCGATAAGTTAAACCCTAATATTTTATCTCCAGCATTTAAACAAGCTAACATAACCGCTGCATTTGCTGATGAGCCTGAGTGTGGTTGTACATTAACATAATCTACGCCAAATAACTTTTTGGCTCTATCAATTGCAATTTGTTCAACTTTATCAACAATTTCACATCCACCGTAGTATCTTTTATTTGGATAGCCTTCAGCATATTTATTTGTTAAACATGATCCTGTAGCACGCATAACTTCATTACTTACAAAATTTTCAGAAGCTATAAGCTCAATCCCATTTCTTTGTCGTTTGTCTTCTTGATTTATTAATTCAAAAATCTCATCTTCAGCTTTCATTGTTGTTTTTATTTTTAATTTCGTAGTTGCAACAAATATATATTTTTTATGAATAGATTAAAAGAACTTTTAAAGATTAAATATCCAATAATACAAGGTGGTATGATTTGGTGTAGCGGATGGGAATTAGTTAGCGCAGTAAGTAATGCAGGAGGACTTGGGTTAATTGGTTCAGGGTCTATGTATCCTGATGTTTTAGAGCATCATATTAAAAAATGCAAGAAAGCTACATCTAATCCTTTTGGAGTAAACCTTCCTCTTTTATATCCAGATATTGATGAACACATAGAAATAATAATTAAA
>TARA_B110000238_G_scaffold6461_1_pt1 | contig 23854 bp, 22 predicted proteins | sample TARA_B110000238 | Tara Oceans TARA_B110000238 (sample SAMEA4397569) | marine metagenome | biome: Polar Biome; feature: [SRF] surface water layer (ENVO:00010504); material: water (ENVO:00002006), including particulate matter (ENVO:01000060) such as... | depth 5 m | reverse complement strand
ACAAATGACGCGAATCGATGTCCGTCACTAGCCGTTAGCTGAATAATCTTTTTGGTCATTAACAACTCCTTAAAACACATGTCTTTAATAGATCTAAAGACTGGGCAACAAATTAACCTTAGGAGCAATTTTCATAGCGTATATTTCATCGGCAGTGAATCATTATTTATCGAAATATAAGAATTATGGTGAGTACAAAAGGGGCAGTTTTTCCGCCTACCTTAGTACACTTTCTCATGGTTAGATGATTAAAACGAATTGGTTGAAGGAATCGTTCTGACTGATAATCAAAGTCAAGTCTACTAACTTTTGATAAGTAGTATTTATGCCGCAATGCTCAGCCCGCTTTATGCAATTTCGCGGAGGAAGTTCTAAGGGCCTATATTTTTTAGCCTCTGACCTTCCCGCTGATGCTGACGTGCGAGATCAGTTCTTGTTGGATGCTGTCGGTCGGGATGCGCGTCAGATTGATGGTCTGGGTGGTGGGGACCCTCTGACAAGTAAGGTGGCGATTGTCAGCCTTTCCGATAGATATGATGCAGATATAGACTATCTATTTGTTCAAATTGTGGTCGGCCAAAATCGTATAGATCGCACCGCTAATTGCGGCAATATCCTGGCCGGCATTGGGCCCTTTGCAGTAGAGGCGGGACTAATTGTACCGACTCAGGCACAAACCAATGTGCGTGTACATATGCTAAATAGCGGAAAAATCTGTGAGCTAGTATTGCAAACCCCCAATGGTGAAATGAATTATGCAGGGGATTGCTCTATCGATGGAGTGCCCGGAACCGCAGCGCCGGTGGTATGTAATTATAACGAAGTTGCGGGCTCGGCCTGCGGTTCACTTTTGCCTACGGGTAATGTCTTTGATATTGTTGACGGAGTTGAGATTACCTGTATCGATAATGGCATGCCGGTGGTGGTGCTACGCGCCAAAGATCTTGGTATTCGTGGTGACGAGAAGCCTGATAAACTCAACGCTAATAAAGCATTACAGCAAAGGCTACAATCGATTCGATTACAGATTGGTCCGAGAATGAATCTTGGTGATGTGGATGGTGCCTCAGTCCCTAAAATGTGCTTAATTTCACCGCCTAAACGGGGCGGTGTCGTTCAAACCCGTACCTTTATACCTTACAAATGCCATTCTGCAATTGGTGTTTTGGGAGCTGTCTCTGTGGCAACCGCCTGTGTTATTCCAGGCTCAGTGGCGCAAGGAATAGCTGAAGTAGCAATAGGAAATACGCTGCAGATGTCAGTCGAGCATCCGTCAGGTGAGTTTTCAGTGACCTTAGAGATTGACCATTCACTAAACATTCCAAGTGTAAAAAAAGCCGGGGTATTACGCACTGCAAGATTACTTTGTCGCGGTGAACTATTTATACCTGCCAAGGCATAACCAATAATAAGCACAAGAGAGTATGAGAGCCCTTTATGTCGTTTTTAGCTGTTCATCCCAATCCGAAGAAGCCTGATTTTGTGCTCCCGCCCAATGCCTGTGATGCCCATTGTCATGTGTTTGGTCCCGAAGATAAATTCCCTTATGCACCCGAGAGTAAATACCAGCCGCCGGATGCGCCCAAGGAGAAGCTTTTTGCCCTGCATAGGCATTTAGGCTTTGAGCGCAGCGTTTTAGTTCAAGCCAGCTGTCACGGCACCGACAATAGCGCGATGATTGATATGCTCGAACATGGCCAGGGTCGTTATAGAGGCGTAGCAGTGGTCGGTGACAATATTACTGTGAATGAAATCCAACATATGCACAACGCAGGCGTTAGAGGGATCCGCTTCAACTTTGTGAAGCGCCTAGTGGACGTTAAGCCGCATGATTTTTACCGTCGTATAGCCAATCTGATCGCGCCCTTCGGCTGGCATATTATTGTTTATTTTGAGTCCCAAGAATTGGTCGATATTGAACGGCTGTTAATCAGTCTACCCACGCCTATTGTCATAGATCACATGGGCCGACCAGCCGTGGAGAAGGGCCTTAGCCACGCAGATTTTTTGCGTATTAGCAATCTGGTTGCCAATCGACCTGACACCTGGGTCAAAGTGGGGTGCCTGGAGCGACTGAGCCAACAACAGCCACCCTATCTGGATGCTGTGCCCTTTGCCCGCCACTTTGTGGAGAACTTTCCAGATCGAGTTTTGTGGGGCACAGACTGGCCTCACCCTAATATGAAGTCACATATGCCAGATGATGGTGCGCTCGTGGATGCTGTCCCCCTTATCGCTCCCACTAAGGAATTACAGCAAAAATTGCTGGTCGATAATCCAGAGCGACTTTATGGCTTTGATAACCCGTCACAGAACTAATAACAGGAGTGCAGTATGAAAACCGTCGCAGTGCGCAATATCCACCGAGCCAAAAGTGAAACGATTGAACAATTAGCTAAGCTTGGTGTTGCGACAGTGCATGAAGCGCAGGGCCGAATTGGGCTGATGAAGCCCTACATGCGACCTATTTACGCAGGTGCACGTGTCGGCGGTAGCGCAGTAACTGTTCTGGCCCAGCCAGGAGACAACTGGATGATCCATGTCGCCATTGAGCTCTGCAAACCTGGTGATATTTTAGTGGTTGCCTGCACTACGGACAATGCTGACGGTATGTTTGGTGATTTACTGGCAACTTCAGCACAGACTCGCGGTGTTCGAGCTCTGATTATCGAAGCCGGTGTTCGCGATGTGCGTGATTTACATGAAATGAACTTTCCAGTGTGGTCGCGCGCGGTGAGTGCTAAGGGCACGGTTAAAAATACTCTCGGCGCTGTCAATGTTCCGATTATCTGTGCTGGCCAGCTAATCAATCCAGGGGACGTGATCGTCGCCGACGATGATGGTGTGGCAGTGGTGAGTAGAAACGACGCAAACGCAATCGCCGAAGCCGGGCTCGCTCGCGAGGCTTTGGAAGAAAGTAAACGACTTACATTGGCATCTGGGACTCTGGGACTCGATCTTTACAATATGCGTCCGCGCCTAGAAGAAACGGGTTTCTATTATGTCGACTCTCTTTCTGATCTCTCTTAAACGCCTACCAAAACAAGGTTTACCCAAATGATTATAGATTGCCATGGCCACTACACGACTACACCACCAGAAGTGGGTGAGTATCGCGAAAAACAAAAAGCAGCTGTAGCCAATGACCCTGATTTTAAGGGCGAAAAAGGTACTATGGATATTAGCGATGATCAGCTACGAGAGTCTGTTGAAAATAATCAGTTACGCCTACAAAGAGAAAGGGGGACCGATCTAACCATTTTCTCCCCTCGCGCCAGCTGGATGGGTCACCATATTGGAAATGAGCATACCAGCCGTTTCTGGACCGAACATCAGAATGATCTAATTCGTCGGGTCTGTGACCTGTTCCCGACTAATTTTGCACCGGTCGCCCAATTACCTCAATCACCGGGCGTCGACCCCAGTAAATCAATCCCCGAATTAATTCGTTGCGTCGAAGAAATGGGGTTTATTGGCTGTAATCTGAACCCAGACACTACCGGCGGATTTTGGCAGGATGCCTCCCTAGCCGACCGAGCCTGGTATCCCTTATACGAAAAAATGGTTGAGTTGGATATACCTGCGATGATCCATGTCAGCGCTTCCTGTAATGACTGTTTTAGCACTACTGGCTCGCATTATTTGGGTGCAGACACCACTGCATTTGACCAGTTGATGTTCTCTGATGTATTCAAAGACTTTCCCAGCATAAAAATAATAATCCCTCATGGCGGAGGCGCCGTGCCCTATCATTGGGGACGCTTCCGTGGCATTGCTCAGGACAAAGGCTTGGGGGATTTACGTGACCGTATGCTGAATAATGTCTACTTCGACACCTGCGTTTATCACCAGAGAGGCATAGATCTATTGCTTGATATCATTCCTGTGAATAACATCTTATTCGCCTCGGAAATGATTGGCGCTGTGCGCGGTATAGATCCAGAGAGCGGTCATTACTTCGATGATACCAAGCGCTACATTGACGCCAGTATCAAACTTAGCATCCAAGATAAACAACAAATTTTTGAGAAAAATGCTCGAAAGGTATTTAGTCGTTTGAAAATCTAACAGATTAATAGACTTAGTATTACAGATGATTCTGCAGTGCGTGACTGGCTAACTCGTTTAGACCACCAGTCCATCATATCTCTGCGCCGATCGACGTACTCAGCGCGGTTATATGCGGCTCTTACAGTGTTTTTGTCAGTATGTGCTAATGCTGTCTCAACAATGTCTGGCTCAAAGCCGTGTTCATTCAAAATTGTACTCGCCAAAGATCTCATTCCATGGGAGACCAATTGGCCCCCATAATCCATCCGTTTTAAAGCGATGTTGGCAGTTTGCGAATTCATGCTCTCCAGAGGTTTTACCTCAGAGGGGAAGATGAACTGACTACGGCAGCTTATAACTCGCATTTCATCGAGGATCTCTAGCATCTGCGCAGTCAGCGGTACTATGTAAAACCCCCTGTTTTAGTGATGGTTTGTAACAAGTTTTTAACTCTCAACTCTATATAAATCAATGGGTTACATCTACCCGACTACTCCCACTCAATAGTCGCACCCAAAACAAACCATGTAAGAACAGTAGTTTGCGAGGGGCAAAATCGTCTTTACAACTGCTAATGCCCTACTCCAAACATACCCTTCTCAACTGCTTGTATGTTTGCTACAGCCTTATTAATCAACTTGTGCGTGTTAGTGCGTATGCTTTTCTTCCTTGTTGTTCTCACATAGTCAACTTTGAAGACTCTCATCTCTCTATAGACTAGATCATCATAGTCTCGGGAGTCCATTGTGTGAGCATCTTCTCGCTTATTCACAATTGCTTCTGCTTTACGAAGAATCTTGTCGTATTCATCAAAGTTCTTTTCACTTAACTCTATTAACTTTTGAGAATCAATCTCTTTTCCTTTCTTTCTGCCGTCTTCAATTAAGTATTTTGCTTTAGCACCTTTAATGTATCTAACTGCTAAACCTATCTCTAAAATATCAGTTCCTGCCTGTTTCAAGTCATAAGCCATTAAACAAGATTTCAAACTCTCAACATCAACTTTAGTTTGAGAAATTGAGTATTTGGCTGTTTGCTCTGTTGTTGTTCCTGCTCCACCAAAAATTTGAACATGCTCTTTTCAGGCGACAGATCAAACACGTAGAATTTATTGATCTGTGGTGGCACGACCATCAAAGGTCGCTGGTACACCTTGTTGGTTCGAGGCTTGTATTGAATTAATTCCAGTATGTCATTGCGGAAGACGACAGAGCCTTCCGTTATAGCCAAATTCTCACCCACGTTGAATTGGCTCTTATCGACCTGCGCTGGCATACCGTTGTTGTGGCGATAATCTTCGACGGCATGACGCAAACCCTGCACAAGACTACCTCCACGCGTGGCCCTGGCTTTCTTTAGCGCTGAAGGATTAGTGAGCAGAAGATTGGTCGGTGCGAGGCTGTCAGTGAGTATATCAATCACAAATCGCGCCTTTCGATCAGTAAGGTTATCCAGATCGAGGTCGTCAACCCATTCGGTACACGATTCGTCCAACGCCAGGTAGCTTTGTAACAATCGGCTGAAAATCGCACTGTCCTGCCAGCTATTATCGGCGAAACGGCGGTCTTTTTTGGCCAGACCATAATCAGATTTTCCCGCAATAACATCGACTAATTTACCCGCGTAACCCAGGGTGTGCTTGACGGCGACCAAAGGCTGTCTTGCTACCTGTCTAGCTGTGGTTTTAATCGCATCAGTGAGATCATCAGCCCTGGCACCAATCAAGGGGCTAAGCCCGATAACACCCTCTGCCGCCTCGTTGACAGACCGCTCAGTGTTTCGCTTGCGCGCACGTTTCTCGGCTGCAGTACTCATGACTGACCTCCAGTTGCAGGCGGCGCACCTGCCAATGGATATTTTGCGAACTGAACCCGCAAGTCCTTCTTACTGATCTTCCCAGTGGCCGTATGAGGTATCTCTTCCACAAACACAGCGTCTTCCGGAATCCACCATTTGGCAACCTTACCCTCCAGATATCCAAGGATTTCCTCCTTCCCAAGTTCGACACCTGGCTCCCTGATGACAATCAACAGAGGGCGCTCGGTCCATCTCGGGTGGGGCACCCCAATTACAGCTGCTTCTTTCACCGCGGGGTGACCCACCGCCACATTTTCAAGCTCGATGGAGCTTATCCATTCGCCTCCGGACTTAATCACGTCCTTGGTGCGATCAGTAATACGCATATAGCCGTCAGGGTCCATACAAGCGACATCGCCGGTACCAAAGTAGCCTTCTTCATCATGGGAGCTATTCTCTTCCACCCCATAGTAGCCGCTGCAGATCCAATTACCCCGGACCCTCACCTCGCCGGTGGACTCGCCATTCCAGGGCTGCACCTGGCCTTCGTCATCGACGATGCGCAGGTCTACGCCGAACACCGGCCGTCCCTGCTTCAGCTTGATGACGTCGAGTTCATCACTGGGTAACTCACTCATGCCTGGTTTCAGCGAGTTGAACACGCCCAGCGGACCAGTCTCGGTCATACCCCAGGCATGGTGGGTGTAAACCCCGTGTTTTTCGCTGAATTCTTCCATGATCGACAGGGGGCAGGCCGCACCGCCGACTACTACCCTTTGCAGGCTGTCAACGCGTTTGCCTGTATCGCGCAGGTAACCTAGCAAGGCCAACCAGACGGTCGGCACCCCGGCCGACATGGTCACATTTTCCTCTTCAATCAGGCGCTGTAGAGTCTCGCCGTCGGCCATCTTGCTGCCGGGCAACACCATTTTTGCCCCCACCATTGCGGCTCCGTAGGGTATGCTCCAAGCGTTTACGTGAAACATGGGCACGATAGGTAGAATCACGTCGTTGACCGACATCGCCATAGCATCAGGCAATGCCGCGCCATAGGAGTGCAACACCGTGGAACGATGGCTGTACAACACACCCTTGGGGTTGCCAGTGGTACCGGAGGTGTAACACAGCGCACTGGCGGCATTCTCGTCCAGTTCAGGCCAGTCGAAGCCGTCAGGCTTTCCGGCGATAAAGCTCTCGTAGTCCTGTACGTTGCCGAGAGAAGTCGGGGGCATGTTGTCTCCATCGGTCAGAACCACAAAGCCCTCAACCGTGGACAGTTTCCCCTGGAGTCCTTCCAGGAGTGGCAGGAAGGCTGGATCGACGAACATCAGTTTGTCAGCGGCGTGATTGACGATGTAGTCCACCTGCTCGGGAAACAGGCGCGGGTTAATGGTGTGGCAAATGGCGCCGGAGCAGGATATCGCGTAGTACAACTCAAAATGCCGATAGTCGTTCCAGGCCAGAGTGGCAATGCGGTCTCCCGTCTTTACCCCGGCGGCTGCCAGCGCATTGGCCAGCTGACGTGTGCGACTGAACGCCTCGGCGTAACTGTACCGGTGACGGGAATTGTCAGCGGTGATCGAAACGATCTGGGAATCCCCGAAAACCTGTTCAGCAAAATTCATGATCGAGGTAATGGTCAGCGGAAGGTTCATCATCTGGCCGGATAACATGGCAATACTCCCAGTAAATTTATTTAACGCAGGTATAGTTTCTGAAACTGGATATTCTCTTGCAGGTATGTTTTTTCGATCAGTGGCGAGCACTGTATACCGAAAAGCGTTTTACGGGCGTACCCTCAAGTGGTTATAGATGCTGCACTTTTCGTGTTTGTAACCTCTTGTTGGTACAAGCGATTATTGAGTGCCACGTTTCTGTTCTTTGTTACCCCTAGTGGGTATAGCCAATTTCCCGACAGCTACTACACTAGGTTGCTTCTAGGGGAGAGATATCAATGCCGTCAACACCCACAATTAATTCTGAGCGCCTGTGGCAGCGCCTAATGGAAATGGCGAAATTCGGTAGCACTGCCGCCGGCGGCTGCAACCGCCAGGCGTTGACTGACGAAGATGCTGCCGGCCGCGAGCTCTTCATGGATTGGTGCCGACAGGCGGGCTGCGATGTGGTCGTCGACCCAATCGGCAATATCTTTGCACGTCGCGCCGGGCGCAATATGAACGCTGGGATAGTAATGACCGGCAGCCACCTGGATACCCAGCCCAGCGGCGGCAAGTTCGACGGGATCTACGGTGTACTGGCAGGGCTAGAGGTCATCGAGTCCCTCAATGATCACGACATCGAGACTGACCGCCCCTTCGAAGTGGTGGTGTGGACCAATGAAGAGGGTTGCCGCTTCGACCCCGCCATGATGGGTTCAGCAGTGTGGTCTGGCAGTCTCCCCCTGGAAGAGGCCTACGCCACTCAGGATCTCGAAGGCCACACGGTGGAAGCCGAACTGGACCGTATTGGGCACAAGGGACCCGCTCGCACGCAGCAAGATATTCACGCTGCCTTTGAATTACATATTGAACAAGGCCCAATACTTGAGACAGAAGGAAAGGAGGTAGGCGTCGTCACGGGCGTGCAACACATGTGCCGCTATCGCATCCGCCTACTGGGCCAGGAAACCCATGCGGGACCCTCACCCATGCCCCTGCGTCGCGACCCGATGATGGCGGTGGGGAAAATATTGAACGACCTGTATGCCCTGGCAGATGAGTATGCACCGGGTGCACGGGTCACGATTGGTTACATCAACGCTCAACCGGGATCACCCAACACGGTGCCTGGTGTGGTCGACTTTACAGTCGATCTCCGGCACCCGGACACTGAACCTTTCCAATCCATGCAAAGCGCATGTGAGCAATCGATTTCCGCTGCCTGCGAAAACTACGGTCTGGACAACGAAGTCAATCTTGTCTGGGAAGCTCCCGGTGTCACATTCGACTCCAACTGTATCGAGTCAGTGCGGAGCGCCGTGGCCGCCCAGGATTACACAGCCATAGACATGATCTCCGGTGCCGGTCACGACGCCTGCAATATTGCCGCCGTTGCACCCATCAGCATGATTTTCATTCCCTGTGACGGGGGGCTTAGCCACAACGAGGCGGAGAATATCAACCAGCAGCAAGCGGAAGCGGGCGCCAACATCCTGTTACACGCCATCCTGGACGCAAGTCGTGATTGACGAGAATTCACTAGACCGCCCGGGCATTGTCGCCGCGGCTGCCGCGACTGGCACCGCTGCCGTCATTGTCTTTGCCCTGTTGCCGGTGCTCAGCGGCGCGTTGGCCGATCATTTCAAGCTGGACGACGTCGAGACCGGCCTGGTAGCCACCTCCTACTTCTCCGTTTACGCGTTGATAGCGCTCACCTCCGCCGCCTGGATCCGCCGTTTTGACTGGGTAAAAACCGCGAGAGTGGGTTTCGGCATCATGGTGCTGGGATTGATTATCACGTTGCTGGCTTCCTCGTTCACGATGTCCAGCGTGGGCTTGTCGATGGTGGGTGCTGGCGCGGGCTTGTTATTTCCCATCAGCCTCACCCTGGTATCTGATATGGAGCGCACAGACCGGGCCTATGCGATCAAGATGTGTGTAGAACAGTTGGTGCCAGCGAGCCTGTTGTTCCTGTTGTCCAGCTCCCTGTTTGCTGGATTTGGTTTGCGAACCACCTTGGTGGCGCTCCTCGGCGTGGTGGTCGCCTGTTTCTTCGTGTCACGGCAACTACCCGCTCACGGCAATGAAGCCAAACACATCGCCGGAGAAGCCAACGGTAAACCGCACCTGGGTATCGCAAGTCTTGTTGGCCTGGGTCTGGGTTTTGCGGGATTCGCCGGACTGTGGGCATTCCTCGAGCGCATCGCGGTCGATAACCAGTTCGAGGCAGGCTTTACCACAACCTGGTTGGCAGTGGGCCTGATCACGTCGGGCATTGGACCGTTGGGAGGTGCTATTCTTGAAGACCGTGTGGGCCGCACCCTACCGTTGATCGTTGCTACCCTCGTGGCTGTGGCTACCCTGTTCTTACTGGGGGAAACCACCTCGAAAACAGCTTTCGCCATCGTATTAACGTTGCTGCCACTGAGCTACTATTTTTCCTTGTGCTACGCGTTCAGCGTGGTGGCGGAGGCGGATCACAACGGCAAGATCGCCGGGCTCATGTCATTTTCCCTGGCTATTGGAGCCGGCGCTGGTCCAGCACTGTTTGGCTGGATCAAGGCAACCGACGGCCCGGTTGTACTGGTAATGGGTCTGCTCATACTTAGTGGCAGTACTCTCATCATCTGGATACAGACCCGGCTAACACAGGTCTCACACGGAGCGAGCACATGAGCGAAACCACCCGTACTGAATCAGCGGCTTTTCTGGAATACGCGCTTGGCCGGGTAGCGCAGGCTGCCGGTATGAGCGAACAGCATGGGGGCTATATTGCCGATGCTATCGTGTTCGCGCACCGCCAAGGCAAACTCAACCAGGGCCTCGGTGTTTACGAGGCCCTCGACCTCACGCTGGCCGCCGGTGCCCTAGATCCCGCAGCAACCCCGAAACTGGTTAACGAGGGACCGAATTTCGCTGTATACGACGGCATGCGCTCCAGTGGGTATTACACTCTCAACCTGATGGCCCAGGCCGCCATCGAGAAGGCCCGTAGCACAGGTATCGCGATTGCCTTCGGTGGCAATCACAACGACGCCGGCAGCTTTGCCCGATACGTTTACATGGCCTACGAACAGGACATGGTAGGAATATCTTCCAATAACACCGTGCCGCTGGCCGCACCTTTTGGCGGCATGGAAAACCGGCTGGGATGTCCACCTTTCGACGCAATCATTCCCGGCGGTGATGAACCACCGATCTGGGCCAGTCTAAAGTTTGCCGAGTGGTACGACGCGGATATCGCTGAAGCCGTGCTGCACAAACAGCCGATGAAGGGCAAATGGCTTATTGACCCGGAAACCGGTGAGTTAAGTGATGACGCTACTCCCTACGCCAAACCGATTCCTGGATACGGCCGGGTCTGGGATGCCAGTTGCGCTGGTCAGATAGAAACACCGCGTACCTATGCATTGAACCTCTGGAATGAGGGCATGACGTCCATCATCAACCCCCTGGGTATTCCCGGCACCGAAATGCCGGGCATCGAAGCCTATACAGCGGGTAATGCCCCACCCAGCGTGGGTGGCAGTTATTACCTGTGTATAAACCCGGCGGTTTTCGGGCCTATAGCAGCGGTGAAACAGCGCTCAGATGATTTCATCCGACAAGTAAAAAGCGTGAAACCCCGGCCGGGCCAGCGTGTGCGCATCCCGGGCGAAACCGGTTACAACTCGTTAAACGAGGGGGCTACTGAGGTGGAAGTTCTGGATAGCCACTGGCAGCCGTTTTTTGAGACCATTGCCGGCAAGTATGGGCTCAGTGAAGAGTCACTGCGTAGTGATTTTGTCGGTCTCTAACACTCACCCCTATCAACTTCACTATATTCAGGTCCTGATACAACAATGAATACAGCAACAAGATTTGATATTACTGATTACACCAGTGCAACCCTGCGTATGGACGCCCGCATCGAATACAAGGGCCATTCTGCGGAGCAGGTGTTTGACATCATGGGAGACCCGGAACGTGTCACCGACTGGTACCTGTTGGCCAAGACCGTGAAGATGCACCCAAAAATTGAGGGAGAGGAACAAACCTTCAACGTCGAATTCACCTTTTTTGGTGACGTCTACGAGGAAATTCTCCACTGGGATCCCCCGCGCCGCTACGTCTACCTGGCACAGGGTGATAACTTCCCGATCAAGGACTATATCGCGTGTATCGAGGTGGAGGAAACAGGTCCCGACACAGGTGTCATGAGTTGGAAAATCTACAGCGACGTGATCGAAGGAGAACACTTCCAGAGAATTCTCCCGGTGATGCTGCCCGCCATCAACCAGGCCAGTATGGAGGGGTTGAGCGAGTTGATCGGCGGCGTCTCCTGCCAGGTCGACAGTAACTTTTAACGGAGGTGAACCATGTTCTTTTCGCTACAGGGTAAAAATGCGCTTATCACAGGCGGCGCCAGTGGCATTGGCCTGGAGATCGCCAAACGCTTTCGGCAAGCCGGGGCGACTGTGGTGATCGTCGATCTTCAGGATGGCACGTCTGTTGCGGAAGACATCGGCGCTCATTTCCTGCGCCTGGATGTCAGTGACTCATCCGCGGTAGACGGGGTAATGCAAGAAACTGTCGAACTGATCGGCAAACTGGATATTCTGATCAACAACGCCGGGATCGGCGGGAGTGATGGTGTCAGTATCGAAGACAGTGATGAGGCCCTGACCCGGAAACTGTTCGAAATCAACACCCTGGGCGTGTACTTCGGTCTCAAACACGGGCCGAAATACATGAACGATGGCGGCAGTATCATCAATACCGCCTCCTTGGGTGCATCACTGGTGTTCCCAGGTTCCGGGCCCTACTCCGCCAGCAAGGCCGCTGTCAGTAACCTCACCACCATGGCGGCAGCGGAACTCGCCCAACGACAGATCAGGGTCAACGCGGTGGCGCCTTCGTTTATCCGCACCCCTATGGCGATGGATGATATTGAGCTGTTCGAAAAAATCGGTCGGCGCGCTACCAATGCCCTGCGTATCGCAGAACCAGAAGAGGTCGCTGCGGTATACCATTTTCTCGCAAGCGACGATGCCAGTTATATCAATGGTCAGGTGTTGAACGTGGACGGCGGCATGTCTGGGGGTTTTACCGAGGCAATGATTGAGTTGATCACAGATGCATGAACCAGAAAATCGGGCAGCCGTCCGATGAAATACTCCCCGACTGAAAAGACATCCCAAAGACGTGATGTAGCTGCCGCTTCGGTAGTTTCAGCCGCAGGTGCAGCCATTTTTCTGATACTTCCGCTCATCGTGGGAACGGCGACGGTGTCCTGGCAACTGAACAGCGAAAAGGCGGGGCTGATCGCCTCCAGCTATTTCCTTGGCTACCTCTTGATATGTCTCAGTACAGTGTTTTGGATCTACAAGGTCGACTGGCGCCATGTCTCCCTGGTTGGTTTTAGCCTGCTCGGTGGCGGCCTCGTGGTTTCCGCTTTTGCACAGGACTACATGATTCTCCTGGGCGGCATGTTTGTATCGGGCATTGGCGGCGGTGGACTGTTCGCTCTCGCCCTGTGCATCATCGCGCAAACCGAAAATCCGGACCGGTACTTCGGGGTCAAACTGGTTGCTGAACAACTACTGGGAGTAGCACTGCTGTTTTCACTGCCCCTGCTGATTGCCGCGGGCTATGGTTTCAGTGAAGTTATACTAGCTACCGGTTGCGTGCTCACAGCTTTGGGCATAGCTTCATTTTGGGTACCGCGTGAAACTGATGTCAGTTTGGAATTAGAGGGCGACGACACAAAACGCGCCGTGTCTTTACTGCCGCTATGGATAGGCCTGGCCGCGCTGTTCGTGTATTTCAGCGGCTTGTCGGCAGTATGGGCCTTTGCAGAGCGAATCGCAGACGGCAATGGTATCGACACCGTAACGATCGGGCGAGGCCTGTCTTTTGGTTTGTTTGGTGGTGGACTCGGAGCACTTGCGGCAGCCCTTCTGGGAGATCGCTTTGGCCGCACACTGCCGCTGGCGCTATCAGCGCTAATTCTGGCTGCAGTGATGTGGGTGTATAACGCCGAATTCTCCGGGTTTACCTTCGCTGTCGCAACGTTTTTCTTCTCTGGTGCCTGGAATTATTCCCTGGCGTACCAGATGGGGATAGTGGCCAGTGTCGATGTTTCCGGGAGATTTGCAGTCACCATGTCGGCGGCACTGGCGTTGGGTGCCGCAGTGGGCCCGGCTTTGGCAGGTATGCTGGTCCAACAATCCGGTTTCGGCCTGGTTATTCTTTTTGCCATCTTCGCGGTCTTTGTCAGCACGGTGCCACTAATACGGCTGGCTGGGCGTAAATAGGAACAAAGGACGTAGGAGCTACTTCGTCACCGAAGCCGGGTCAAAACGCAATGCCGACGTTCAAACCTGAAAAAAGGATAACAAGGAAACAACTATGAGAAAAAATCGGGTTCTTGAAATCAACAAAGGCGAAGCTCGAGTCGTCGACCGGTATGTGGAGGAACCGGGTCCAGGTTTTGTATTGGTGCGTCAATCCATTGCACCAAACTGCATTGAACATCGTATCTACGAAACGGGATTTTTCGAATTCCATGAGCAGAGTTCTTCCCGGCCTCTTGATGACCATGACTTTTTGAGTGGCGAGGAGCACTGCGCCCATGCTGGCCATGAGGGTGTTGGCAAGATTGTCGCTGTCGGAGAAGGTGTCAGCCGCTGGCATGCGGGTCAACGGGTGGTCGCATTCCAGGGCTGGGCCTGCGGTGAATGCTGGGTCTGTGAAAATGGCTTGGGTTCCACTCACTGCATCAATTTGAAGTTGCCAGCTGATATTGAAAAGGCTAACGCCAGCCCTTCCGGCGGTAACGGTTTTTGTGAATATCGCCTAGTGCCAACCAATATGCTGGAGGAGATTCCCGACGAACTGAGTGACAAATATGCAAGCGCTGCGAACTGCCTTATCGGCTGCACGTATAGTGGAATTCGCGATCTAAAAGTTGAGCCTGAGAGCGTATGTCTGGTCGGCGGCGTCGGTTTCATCGGCCTGGCCACGCTGATCAATCTCAAGTACCGTGGGGCAAAAGTCATTGCCCTTGGTCGCGATCCAGCGCGAATGGAGGCTGCTGGCAAGTACTTTGAAGCGGATCATATCGTTAACCCGGAAGATCCCGACTGGTTGGAACAGGTACGAGCTCTCACACCTCAGGGGCGCGGCGTGGATTACGCATTCGAGTGTTCCGGTTATCCCTATTACCAGCAGCGCTGCATGGACGCACTGCGTCATTACGGCACCATGATGTTACTGGGTTACGCTGCCCACGAAGGCCGGGAACTGACCTGGAACATACACACGGAATCGGCGTTCTGTTGGGGGCACAAGGTGGTTACCGCCCACTTCGATGTGAACTTCAATCACCGCAAAGATATCCTCCGCATGCTTTGTGATCCCTGGGTACAGGGAAAACTTGATCGCCTGATTACCCATACTTTCCCCATGTCCAAAGCGGGTGACGCTTTTGAACTGCTGATTAATCGCAACAGCTCTGACGAGTTCATTGGGAAGGTACATTTGATTCCCGGTGAGTGAAGCTCCGAGAAAACCCTCTGGCTATCTCGTTAAGTAGCCTCAATGCCCCACCTCAAAGGAAAGTCGTGGTGATACTTGATTGCCGTGCAGTGCTGCTCACGAAGGGTCGTTGGATATACGTGAGAAAGCGACCTCAGAGGTTTCGGCAACCTGCTGAATCTCGAGGACGTTTCCGAACGGATCTCGCCCATAACACATCAGATATCCTGTTGACATTTCCTGGGGTGGTTGGTGCCAACGCACACCTGCCTCTCCCAATTCATTCCATGCCAAATGAACATCTTGTACCTCCAATGCTAAATGAGTGAAGCCATGTTCGCATAGGAGTCGTTCTCCACTGTCATCCACCTGCGGCGAACGAAATTCAAATATTTCTATAAACAAGTTGCTCGCTTTTAGCATTATCATTTCGCACTCAGCTCCAACCAACTCCGTCATCGCGTCAGAAGACTCCGAGGGACCAAAGTGATTCTTGTCCACCAGTTCTAAACCCAACGTATCGACATAAAATTTCTGAGCCCGCTCTAAACAAGGAACCACCATCGCAATATGATGGACACCCTTTATCCCAAAAGAATTCTCTGACCGCATTGTTATAACCTCCTAATGACTAACAAAATTCACAGAAATAGCTCGGGGAATCTTGCTACTCTGGCGTATAAATTTCCAAAAAACCGTCTGTTTTTTTACGGCCGTGCATGGGTTGGATCAAACGAACCTGTCGTTCGAGCGTGGATAAACTGCTATCAAATATTCTCCAAGTGGGCTGGCACAACATCTCGACTGAACACCTCTTCGATTGTCTCATGACGCTTGATTATCTCAGCCCTATCACCACTAACCAGAACCGTGCCAGGTCGAGGCAACGCATTAAAATTTGCTGCGTAGACCTCAATATAGGACCCAGTATTTAAAAAGGCGATAATATCGTCGGGCGCAATACTCTCGGGAACCGGCGCATTTTCTGCCAAACACTCGTAATTACAGGTAATACCCACAATATCTGCCTGCCGTGAGCGGGGCTCGTCTGCCTTGTTGGCGAATACATACGGAAACGGGCAGTCTTGATTCAGGCCACCAATACTCAGGAACACTTCAGACGTATCTGTCTCAACCCACCGACGATCAATAGTTGCAGTCTCGTGTTTTGTGACATGAACTTTGGCCAGATGAATACCTGTCTCATTATGAATCGCCCGGCCTGGCTCAACTTCAAAAATGAGACCCGCAGTCTCAAGCCCAACATTGCTCATGGTATCCCTAAATGTAGAGCAAACCATCTCAGCAAAACGGTCTACTGATGGGGTGGGATAATCCGTGACTGCAACCCTACTTTCGATGTCGTGTTCGGCGGCAAAGCCGCCTCCTATGCTCACTATATGCGGCGACCAATTATCTCCATATGCAACGCTGATTTGCTTTATAACTTTCACAGTATTTTTTACAAGGGAGACCCAAAACTCATCCTTCTTACTGTGGCGACCAGAGTGAGTATGCACACCGACCAATTCCACAAAATCAGAATCTCGGATGATAGGCACAAGCGGCAGAAGCTCCGAATTGGGGATGCCATACTTGACCGTTTGCGTCATTTCTCTAATTGTTCGGCTCGGGAAAAAATCTGACGGCAAATCCAAATCTTCCAAAAAAGGCTTTAACCGCAGCATAACCTGAGCCTTCTTACCTAAGTCTCTAGCTACAGCCTCGCAGTATGACACCTCAACAGGGCTATCAAGAACTATATGTATGTCACGCTCAATTGCCTTACGTATGATACCTGGATTCTTGATTGACCCGTTCACCGCTATGTCTTCATTCGGCACTCCACCACGAATAGCAAGCTCCAGCTCCCCCGGGCCAAAGGTATCGCAACCGATTCCTTCGCGGGTCAAGATACGCCGCACTGCGGTTATAGGATTAGCTTTGATGGCTGCCATGATACGCGCTCGGCCTTCAGGCCAATGCTTCGTAAACGCGGCCTGATAATTATGTGCATTTCGCACCAATAACGATTCCGAGACCACAAAGAGTGGGGTTCCAAAACGCTCCGCCAGTTCGACTGTATCGCAATCCTCAATGAACAAGTGTCCATCGCGAATACTTAAAGGATAATGAAGTATGGGTTCACTCATGATGTCATCTATCTCACTACGTAATTAACGAAATGTTTCTTTTGCATACACGCAAACACTCAATCAAGCAGTGATTTGCTTACGGCCGACGGTACCCCGTGCAACCATCCACCATCAACATTAATGGCCTGCCCTGTTATATAACTGCTCTCGTCAGCAGCAAGAAACAAATACACAGCTGCCTGTTCCTTAACCGTTCCAGTACGACCCAGCGCAGTCATTTTGGCACACAATTTGCTCTCATCACTATCTGCTGGCTCCATAGGAGTTACGGTGGTACCAGGACAAATTGCGTTTACTCTGATACCCCTATCACCAAGTTCCAACGCTGCCTGTTGAGTCAACTTTACTATCCCAGACTTAGACACACTGTACCCAGTATACGAGGGCATCGTGACTGTCGCTGCAAGCGAAGCCGTATTAATAATGCTACCGCCGTCCTTCATTCTTCGAGAGCCGTACTTAAGACCGTACAAGACACCATATAAATTGACCTCGAGCACTGCCCTAAAGTTTTCAATATCAACTTGTTCGATTACGTTCTCAGCCAAAGCGATGCCCGCATTGTTGATCAGCACATCCAGAGCACCTTCATGCTCACAAGACTCGTCCACTGCATTACGAACATCGTTTTCACTTGCGACAGATCCTTCTATATAACGGATCTTCAAATCACTTAATTCATTCGACTGTTGCAAATCAAAGACAGTGACCCGAGCCCCCTGTTCAACGAACTGACGGGCAATTTCCAGCCCTATCCCGCTACTTCCACCAGTCAGAAATACATGTTTATTAGCTAAAGAAAACACTTACAAACCCTCCATACCTATCATTTTTCGAATATTGGACAATCTAATCACTCCTGCCGTAGATGTTGTTATCAAAGACTTCGAATCACTTTCTTTAAATCCCGAGCGACATTCCTCCGGCCACCGGAAGGCTGATGCCGGTTATGTAACTCGCAGCCGGGCTGGCCAGATAAACCACTGCATCACCTATGACCGTCGGTTGTGCCGAGTAACCCAGCGGGATGCCGTCATCTTCAAGCCTTTGTGCATGCTCGACACTGATCCCATGCTGCTGGGCAAGTAATTCGAGAGTGTGGCCGTGCATTTGAGTCACGATCGAGCCGGGACAGATCGCATTACTGCGAATATTGTCTTTGGCGTAGTTAAGCGCCAAATGTTTGCTCAGCCCCACTACGGCAAACTTGGAGGCGGTATAGCAAGCGGGGATCGATTTGACAGCCCCGAGTCCAGCTTGTGAAGCGATAGTAATCAACGAACCACCCGACTGCTTTTTCATCTGCGGTAAAACCGCTTGACAGCAATTCACTACGCCACGCAGGTTGACTGACATAGACAAATCCCAATCCTGATCTGTCAATTCCATAAACTCCGCTGAGCCAACACCTACACCGGCGTTGTTCACCAGAATATCGATATGGCCAAAGCGTTCGATAACCTCCTCCATAGCACGGTTCACCTGCTTGGCACTGGTGACATCGGCACCCAACGCCATAGCCTCAACACCGCAATTTTCGAGCGCTGCCACGACACTGTCGAGGCCCTCGGCCCCCAGCAGGTCAGTGGCTACCACATGAGCGCCGGCCTCGGCCAACTTAACGGCGATAGCCCGACCGATCCCACGAGGGTGACCGGCGCCGGTAACAACTGCAACTTTATTGACTAGTACTTTCGCCATGTTACTACGCCCCTTTTATTTCCATGATTTCCACCGCACCTAGTATCCGCTTCTGGGCATATTGCCCACTCAACAAATAGCCATAAGTCGCTATAGTTAAGCCGCACAAAATTGCCGCCATAACCACTACACTGGAAAACCCTTCACCCCACATAAATAATGTTGCAATTACAGGCCCCAATGCGGTGCCTACAGAGATAAAGGCGGGAACCACCCCAACGGCCCGACCACTTGGCTCCACATCCATCAAAATGGAAATCTGAAAAACATCAATAAAGTTCCAGAGTAATAGGTAGACAGACAACACGAGCGTAAACAGCATGAAACTACCACCGTAAATGGCAATAATGATCAGGCAAATCGCTTGTATCGTTAAGGCAAAAGCCAAGGGCTTGAAGTGCCCCCAGCGATTGCCCAGCGAGGCAGCAATGAGGCCACCACCAATACTGATAAAATTAGCCAATGCAATGGCCTGGCCTAACTCTACAGTAGGAAATTTGTACTCAGCACCAATACGTTCGACAAATCCCCACAATATGCCAACATTAGCTGTAAACAGGATAAAACAGCCCAGCGCCAAGCATACAGGTTTGCTGAACAAGGATTGGGGGCTAACGGGTGTGCTAGCTGTGTCAGGAACAAATTCAGATGGCCACCAATACAAAAATACAAAACAGGTTAAAGGAATAGCAGCTAAGAATAATATGCCCGCAACACTACCGAACTGCTCTGAAAGCAATGGCATGACAATCATACAGACACACATCCAGCTAGTTGCACTGGCGGCGTATATCCCTATATTTCGCTCAGTATGAGTACCCGTAGCCAAAAATACCATGGCCTGAGTGAATATGGCGCCACCGGCGATACCTCCTATGATGCGCAGTAAGATAAGAGTGGAATAGCTCTCTGTAAATGCGCTAGCGGCGTTAACAAAAACTACTATCAGAAGCATAAATGGCGTAAACACTCCCCATCTAAATCGCCTTAACCATAAAGGCGCCAGCAAAGAGATGAAACAGATACCAATCATATCCGCAGATACCAACCAGCCACTCTGTTGTTCCGTAAGTTGCAACTTGTCCGACAATAGACCGACTAAATAAGGCAAACCCATAAAGGCGGACAATGCCCCAACACCCAAAAGTGCGACAGCAAGCACCTGGATTAGGGAGGCCTGTTTAGACACCTAAGCCTACACCCTGACAATCGGGTGGTGAGCGCAGCGGAATGCACCACCAAATTGTGATACTGCATCAAAAGGCAAAGGAATAACCTGCTGCCCAGCCTGTGTTATTCTGTCAATTAACTCTTCATGTTCTGCACCAATTATCACTCGCTCTTGATCGATCACAAGGCCATTGCAAGCCAGATACGAAGCCTGTTCTAAAGTTACGTCGATCAACTGCCAATCCTTAAAATACTCCGGCAAGCCTTGCTCAAATGCTTCTAGACACACTATGGCCAACCCTGGTCTAAGCAACGCCATTGCACAATCCAGATGCAATACACCAGAGCAGAGAGGTACCACTGTTACCGCATATTCATCACCCAAATATGCTCGTAGCCATTCAACTCCCCATTGATTCGAGGCGTGACCAGATACACCAACAAAGATTTGCCTGTCACACAGCAATGTGTCACCACCTTCCAAAAACGGGCCTGGACCGAACCCCTGATGGGCAATTACAGGGTTAGGTTCCGGCATAGCAACATACTGATACCGATAATTTTTCAATTGCTGAAAGAAAAGATCACGTAGTGGGAACTTGCATTTGCGCTCCATAGGGTCGCGCATTGCTGTTTCTATAACATGATTGCCAATTACTAAAATCGGATCACGAGGAAATAGCTGTTGGCTACAATTGCGTATATGTGCAAGATATTGGCACTCATCGTCTGTAAGCGGACGTGGACGGTGCACCTTGATGCCGATTGATTGCAAAGTGTCTGCCAAGCATTGTAATTGAGCTTCTATCACCTCCTGCCTCTCAGGGGCTACTGTTGCTAAGAGCTGGCCGCCAAATTGGCTCACGAACGCCTGCTCTTCAGGTGGTGAAAACTCGTATTCTTCGGTCCATACTGGGACATGTAGCGTGTCTGCCGTACCGACTATTGCCTCTTTAAGTTCCCCCCACTCACTAGCGACAGATACATGCAAAACGGTCTCTCCAAGTAGAACCGGGTTTGCATTCGTTTCCGGCGACGATTTAATTGTATGAGGATCGCTATTGCTGTGAAGTCACCCTAAGTGGGTATTCCTTTATTTTGCCGTAATTGGAAGAATGTCTGGCAAATAACCCAAAATCTACAGCGGAGTTGCAAAGTAATGACTAAGAAAACTAACCTCAAATATAGATTAGGCTTGGCAGTTTTGGCTGTAACATCCTTTCACGCCTCGGCACAGCAGGACGATGCGAGTGCAAAGCGCACCGGAATGCTGGAGGAAGTCATTGTCACAGCACAGAAAAGAACACAGAGCTTGCAAGATGTACCAGCCGCTATTGCAGCGTTTTCGGAAAACGACCTCAAAAATGCAGGCATACAGAGCGCCAATGATATTGCCTCTGTCGTTACAAACGTTCAACTAAACTCCGCAGGTGGTAATGGCAATCAGGCCATTACTATTCGAGGAATTGGCCTCAACGACTTCAATCTGAACAGTACACCCACCGCAGCCGTTCATATCGACGAAGTGGCCCTGGGCTCAAACGCCATGACCAACTTTGCAGTGTTCGATCTTGAGCGGGTCGAGGTGCTAAAAGGCCCACAGGGTACCCTCTTTGGAAGAAACTCTACCGCCGGTGTGATTAATTTTATTATTCAGAAGCCGACAGAGGAACTGGAAGGCTACGTGAATCTGACTCTGGGAAACTATTCTACCAACAACTTCGAGGGTGCAGTCAGTGGGCCTATTACTGAAAACCTTCTCTACCGGATTTCGTATAAAAACGATACTACGGATGAGGGCTTTCAAGAGAACAACAGTCCCGATGTAAATTGGTCAGAAAACGGTGCGGTTGATCGTTGGGCAGGTCGAGTACAACTTGCCTACGAAGGTGAAAAATTTAGAGCCAACTTCAAATACCATGCAGGTGAAGACAGTTCTGATCCCTGGTTACCTCAGGCTGAAGGGCTGTACGATGGAGCCGGCGGACTATGCGCCTCCGGACTTGAAGGTAAGCCCAACCCAAACGAGTGCTTTATAGGCGGCTTGTTTGGCTTGGATTACCAGGGAATTTCTGACACAGACGGCGATGTACATTCAGGTGAATACAATTCCAAGCCATCGGCAGATGACGAATTTTCAGGTTATGCACTTCGTCTGGAACTGGATACAGATGCTGGTACTTTTGTCGCCCTGACCGGGGTCGATGAGATGACCTACCGACACAAGACTGACCTTGACGGTGTGGGCTACGTTGATTACCAAGAAATTGCCGGCATACTCGCACCAGACGCCGCGCTATACGGGCTGGATCCGGCCGGCACTCAGGCAATCGCCGACACTCCCGCTTTCGCACAAGGATCAATTCTCAATCAGTTTGAAGACTTTGAAATTGAAGCATTTTCCCAGGAGATTCGCTTTACCTCTGTTGGCGGTGAACGATTCAATTACCTCGCAGGCGTGTTTTTCAGTAAGGATGACATTGAAAACAAGACAGGCTATCAGTCCGATGGTTTTTCTCTGTTCTTAGGCTTACCTCTGGCTGGCGCTGTATATAACCATGAGTTTGAACAAGAGAGCACAAGTTTCGCTGTGTTTGGACAGGCTGACTATGCCATTACAGATAATACGACCATTACATTTGGAGCACGCCAGACATGGGACGAACGTGAATTCGTCAATGCTAGTTATGGTGAACACCCAGATATGGAAGCCTTTCTTGATGCTGCTTTCGGTGTACCCAATTCACCAACATTGCCAATTTTGCCTGACCTGTTTGGGTTTGGTCTGGATATGAACCTACCTACCAGTAATCTGGACGGCTACAAGGCTCAATTGGTCGATGGCGGAACACGTCTCAAACAAGAAGTAGAGTTTGAAGACCTATCATGGAAGCTAGTGCTTGATCATGCGATGAATGAAGACTGGATGGTATACGGTAGTGTGTCGAGTGGTTACAAAGCCGGTGGATTCCCCGGGTTAATACAAACAGCTGGCCTGTTTGAGTCCACGCCCTATCAAGACGAGACCATCATGGCCTACGAATTTGGCTCCAAGCTGGTCGCATTTGATAACCGACTACACCTCAATGCGGCTCTGTTCTACTACGATTATTCTGATCTTCAAGGCACTTACGCTACCGCCGTAGGTTTCGATAGATTGAAGACCGTGGGCGATGCTGAAGTTATCGGTCTCGAACTGGATGGAAAATGGCTAGTAACTGATTCACTACTATGGAAATTTGGTCTAGCCTTCCTGGACTCGGAAGTCGTGGATGCTGTTGACGATGCCGTAGACTTTTCCGGCACTAATCCTAGCGCTCCTGATGGCCTGTTTGAAGGAAATGAGCTCGCACATGCACCTGGGGTAACCGCAAACACATCCCTTAACTATGAAGCCACTTTATCTGATGCAATGTACATGACCGTTCAGGGGAATTTGTCTTACAAATCTGACTACTACACCCGATATGACGGCACAGATATTTCACACTGGGACAAAAGCAGTGTTGAAGTTGGCTTCCGCATTACACTAAACGATACAAACGACGCATGGCAGGTTGCTGCATGGGGTAAGAACATTACAGATGAAGAATATGTAACTTACCAGAGCTTCTCACTGGACAAAGGTGATCAATTCCGCTTCTACAATGCACCGGCCACCTATGGCATCGATTTCACTTACCGGTTTGGTGGTTAACAATGTGTGAAAATGGCCAGTGCCAAAGCAGATGCCAGGTGACCTGAAAGAGTTTATAGACAACACATCTTTTGCTCTGTGTTCTAAATACAGCTCAATTGCTTTGT
>TARA_B110000238_G_scaffold56580_1_pt1 | contig 23865 bp, 20 predicted proteins | sample TARA_B110000238 | Tara Oceans TARA_B110000238 (sample SAMEA4397569) | marine metagenome | biome: Polar Biome; feature: [SRF] surface water layer (ENVO:00010504); material: water (ENVO:00002006), including particulate matter (ENVO:01000060) such as... | depth 5 m | reverse complement strand
AAGGCAAGGTGGTGTTCATCACCGGCACGTCAAGAGGCATCGGCAAGACCACCGCGGAGCACTTCGAGAAGTTGGGGTACGTCGTGTACGGATCGTCCCGACAGGGAGGCGGTGGGAACCCCAAGATGCTTACGCTGGACATCACGGACCCGGCGTCGTGCCAAGCCGCGGTGGACGAGATCGTCCGCAAGGAGGGACGGCTTGACATCTTAGTCAACAACGCGTCTTTCCACTGCGTGGGGTGCCAGCAAGAGTTCACCATCGAAGAGCTGCGGTCGATCACGGACACAAACTATTTCGGAACCGTCAACATGATGAAAGCCGCGACGGGGCAGATGCTGAAACAGCGGTTCGGCCGAATCATCAACGTCTCCTCCGTGGGCGGCGAGGTGGGTATGCCCTTCAGCGCGGGGTACAGCGGCGCCAAGCACGCGGTGACCGGGTACAGCTACTCCGTCCGCCTGGAGCTCAAGCTGTACAACGTGTTCGTATCAATCGTGTCGCCGGCGGGTGTGCAGACGGGGACGCTCGAGATGGGCGCGGTGACGAAAGCCGCCGCGCACGGCACCGACCCGCTGTTCGCCACCGCGGTGGAGAAGTTCTACCAACGCTACCTGGTGCCCACGAAGGAGGACGAGTCCGTGGCCAGCACCAAGGAACAAGTCGCGGCCGCGATCGAGGGCGTCGCGAAAAACGCCAGCCCCAAGTTCATGAACCGCGTCGGGCTGATCAGCGGACTGGTCATGTTCCAAAAGCGAAACCGAAGCCAAGCCGCGTTCGAGGGGTTCTGGATGGGCGCCATGGGAGGAGGGATGCCCACCAAACCAGCGGTGGAGGCGTAACACGTTTTGGTGAGTTGATGATGTGTTGAGTTGGTGTTTTGAAACACGTGTTGAGTATCATAAACGTATGATCTGTTGTTAATACCTTACGGTACATTGTTCTTGTGAACAAGTCAACACGAAACGTTTTCGGAACCTCAAAATTCTAAAAAGAAAGTCACAGAAACGCCCCCGCCGCGGCGGGAACCGCGGCGTACGGCACCACGCAGTCCCCTAACAACGCCGCCGCGGCGGCGACGGCGGCGGTGACGCGGTGCGGGTCTTCGCAATTGTCTCCACCAATCATGGCGTTGTCAATAGAGATTTCCGTGGACCGGCCGCCGACGTCCACTTTCAACGTGTTTGGATTTTTACCGATTTTCCAACACACGCGCGTGTCCGCTTCCAGAACAGTCGGTTCCTTTCCCTTCCCACTCAACCTCGCGGCTCGTTTTTCAGGCTCGCCCGCCGCGACCTGCGCCGAAACGGGTACCGCGAGCGCGGCGTGCAGACACGTGCCCACCGCGCGTTTCAACAGGTCGTGAACTCGTCTCGCGTCCCTTTGGCGGCGTTTACGTTTCTCCACCGCTTCTTTCTCGCCGGCCTTCGCGTCCTTCGCGCCGTCCCCGTCCCCCTCCGCGAGCTTCGGCTCCAGCTTCGCGAGGTACTCCTTCAGGTTGGGCAGAATCAAAAGCTGTGTAACTCGGGGTCCTAGCTCGGAAAGCCCGCAAATCGCGCCGTAGTGCGTGGCGAGGGGTTTGGTTTCGTCAAGAAGCGCTTTGAGTAACGTGCGCCTGGTACGATCAACGCCGAAAGGGTCAGGGAGGTCGTGGCGTGTATATCCGGGATTGGAAACGGGTCCTTCCGGAAAGTGACCGGGCGGTAAATTGACACAGGGCCCTGTGTCTTCTAACCACAGTACGCCAGTAAGAGTTACGGCCGTAGTAAACAGGGAAAAGAGGGGCTGTAATCAGTCTGGGGAATGGGTTAAATAGGAAACACGCACGTGATTCGCGGCTGAATGGTGGGGTACCGTTCGCCGAAGCGCCGGCACACCAGCGAAATCGTGGCGGCGGCGCGTTCCCGCAGCTGCCAGTGGTCGTCGCCATCTGTCAAAATACCACCTGAATCGTCACCACCTCCTCTGTTGCCTATTCGCTTCGCCACCATGCACGTCACCACAACAGGCATGAGCTGGTGCAGATACAGCTCCAGGTTTAGGTGTTTGTTCGAACTCAGGGCTTTGATCGCGGCGATCACGGCGTTGAGGCGGGGGACGTTCTTCAACGAAGTCGCGACTTCGGTTTGCGCGAACTGGACGAAGTAAGGCACGAGCTGGTGCAGGCCGTTGTCCGTTTCCATCGACTCAAGGGCGGCTCGTAAAACAAGTGACTCACTGCCCTCACCGCCGCCCCGGATCGTCGACGTCACGCGGTCAAAGTACAACTGCAACTCCGCGGAAAGCTCGTGCGCCAACGTCGGCTCCACCACGTATGGGCAATTACCCAGGCCTTCCGTGCCGGTGCCGGTGCCGGTGCCATTGGTTTGCGCGCGGTGTGACGCGGCTCCTCCTAGAGCAGGGACCTCATCAGGCGCCAATGGTGTTCGGAACGGTTTGTGTTGTGTGTTGTGTTTGTTCACGTCGGAGGGACCGTTTTCAAACGCCACGACGCCTCTTTTCGCGTCTCGAGACGTCAGTGGGTTTGGATTTTCGGGAATCACGGGCTGCACACCATCCACCGCGAGCCAGTGCGGTACCACGTTCACCGCGACGGGCGGTCGCGGCAGCCTCGCCGCGAGGACGTCCTTCAGGGTGAGCTCCTTTTCGTCCGTGAAGAACAACTCGGCGTGCCCTGGCACTTCCTTGAACGCCACCGGCCCGGCGCCCGCGGGAAAGCCGTACAGTGGGTCCACATCCCGCAATCGCAACGACGCGTTGACGTCCTCCGTGGTGATCACTCGCCGTTTGCTGTGCTTGGCGAACTTCATCGCATCCTGAATCACCTCCCGTAGACGGTACTCCACGTCAGGCGCGAGCGCGCGCGCGACTTCATCGGGCAGGGACTCGATCCCAACCTGCTGCGCGATTATTTTAATGGACTCGGGGTGGACGCGATCGTTTTCCACGGCAACCTGCCCCGTGGGTGTCGTGTCCGCCATGCCGCGCGTGCGCACAACACGCGACACGAACTCACGCGCGACGAGGCGAGACTCGGGCGACCGCGTGGGCGACGCGCGATGAGAGTGACTCCACGCGGTGGATCGACTGGAAGTTGTTTTGGCCATCCCGAAAACGTCGGTGAAAATGAAATTCTCAAGTTTATCCAATTTTGACGCGGTGGAGATATTCCTTCTCTCATGCCGCGCAGTCCCCAGAGCTCCCCGCGCGCGCCCCCGCGCTCCGCGTCGTCCGTCGACACCGCGCATGGGTCTCCTGGCCGATGCGGTGTCTCGTTTGACGTGGTCGTGCGCGTTCCCGTCCTCTCGGTGGAGCACGCGGAAGATAGAAGTGGTTCAACAATCGTGGAAAACGTTTCAAGGCGGTTCGGACGCGACGACCGTTGGAGTGGTGGTGTTCCGCCGGTTCCTTAAACGAAGCCCGGGGTTTCTTCAGCTGTTCCCGTTCCGGGACCAGCCCCTTGAAACCTTGTTCCTAAACGCCAAGGTACGGCTGCACGGCAAGCTGTTCATGGACACGCTTTCACGGACGATTGCGTTGCTGTCCGATGACAAGGCGCTGAAAAGTTCACTGTTCGACTTGGGAAGCCGGCACGCGGATTTGTACCGCGTGAAAACAGGGCACTACGAGGCCATGGGAAAGGCGTTGCTCGAGTCGCTTGAGCAAAGTTTGGGGCCCAATGGGTGGGACGAGGAAACACAGGAGGCGTGGGAGGAGACGTGGGCGCATATCACGAAGCTGATGCAGGCGGGGGCGGGGAGCAGGGACGTGTCGCACCGCGGGGACGGGTCCGTTCGGGGACGGGACTTGTCCAACCGGGGACGGAAAAGCCCGAGAAAACCGAGCGTGACGCGTAACAGCTAGCGAACGTACGCGAGCTGAGGTGCCACAGCATTCCGCATAATTGTTAGCAAGGGCTATTATTATTAAGACCCTTGCTGTCGGCGGATTTAATAAAAAAACTGTCACAAAGTTTTTCGTTTTTTGCCAGTGTCAATATTTTGTCGTTTCTCTCCGCCGAATCTCCAGTCCGGGGCTCGCGGGAGCATGGCGACGGTGGACGCTTTTGAGGGTTTCGAGCGGGTTCTGCCGGCTCGGGGGCCTTTAGAGAATCGACGAGGACGAGGCGGCGAAAAGCAATGGGCGTGGTGGGTTCCCACGGTGGGCCTCGGGGTTCTTTTCCTGGTCCTGGAGGTGCTGGTGCAGGAATCGGGCGCGTGGTTTTGGCCGAATCGGGTGCGCGGCGCCAACACAGGTGCAGACCGGTTGGTAGATGTCGGGGGAGTGGACTTACCGGTTTCGGAGGGGAGGGTTCTGACGCCTTCGGGGGCGTCTGATTCATCCGAAGCGTCGGAAACGTCGGAAACGGTGGCACCAAACACCACGCGCACCGCCTTGGATGACCAAAACGAAATGACCTGGTCCATGCTTCTTCCATCCGTGACAACCGACGCGCGCGTGTTTGCGAGCCGCGGCGCGCACGCCACGTTGGGCTTCGTGTGTTTCTCGTCCCCGATTCCTGGCGCGGAAGCGGAGACCATCGCGATCACGCGATTTACCCCAGTCACAACGCGCCCCGACCACGTGCACCACATCACCGTGTTCGGGTGCGACGCGAGGGTCGAGGAATTGTACGGCGGGGTCACGTTCGGCCAGGGATGCGCGACGTGGGGGTTCGCGATGGCGCCGTCGAGAAAAAACAATTCGCAAACAACGCCGCCGTGCCGCGTGGTGCTGTACGCGTACGACAAAGGCGCGGCTCCGTTTGTAGCGCCGGAAGGTACCGCGGTGCACGCCGGTGCCGGTACGGGAATCACGCACGTGATGTACCAGGTGCGTTTGCGTTTCACCAAATCCCGCCAAGACTGTTTGCCCATACTCAGTACAAGACTGAGACTTTATTTTTACAAGCACAGGTGCATTATTTAGCGCCGCTCGAGGGCGGCGACGAAAAAGAAGTAGTCGCCGAACCGCCCGCGCCTTGGCCCGACCGAAGCGGCGTTTTGTTCGACTTGGTGGTTGGCCAGTGGTTGATTACCGAGAAACGCATCACGAAACGGCTTGGCATTTTAGCCACCATGCACACGAAGATGACCCTTCCCGCGGGTGAAAAAAACGTCGAGTTTGAGTACGCGGTCGGGCCGTTCGCGAAACGGCTGGCGCCCGATTTCGCGAGCGCCGGCGGTGTTACTTTGACGAGTAATAACGATGGTCTATCCACTGGTGACGAAAGAAACAGCACACGCAACGACCACGCCGAACAAGTAAAAGAGCTCACCCTCGTCGCCGCGCACATGCACGGCCACGGCATGCTGACGCGGTACGAGTTCGGGGTGGTTCGGGGGGGCGAACGAATAAAAGCGGGCGTTTTGGAGGCGTATGGGGGGTACGGCTCGGATCAATCCTTCCAAACGCTTCCGGTGGAACGGGTTGGAAACACGGAAGGATCCGCGAGTAATAATTCAACACCTGGAAAGACGGAAGGATCGATGAGTGACGACTCAAGAACAGTCGAAGACAAAGACGTGTTCGGCGGGGTTTGGCGTACCGACAAGGGAGGGGGCGATACCGTCAAAATGCGCGTTGACGACTTGCTGTACGTCAAGTGTACGTTCGACACGCGCGGCGCGAAGACCAACACGTCGCGGGAAAAACGCGTCGGCGGAGGAACCGATGCGCGTTGGAGCGAGTCAAACGTCGATACGGGCGACACCGCGGGAGTTCCGTCAACAAACACCCCCAGGGGTAAAAACGTCCCGTACGGCGTGGGGCACGGCGAGGAGATGTGCGGGCAGCTTGTTTATTACTACCCGTTCGTCACGCGAGTTGGTGTTGACGGCGGGATGGTACGGCCGGAACCCGCGCTGGACGATTTGGAAAACGCGCGGGACAACGACTTGTTCAACATCGTGTTCGGAGACCGAAGGGTGAACAGCACCACGAGCGGGGATGGGAAATGATTTGTTTAGGTTTAGGGGTATCCCCGGGGATGATAGTAAATATATGCTGATGGGTTTAGGTTGTTCAGTAATATCCCCGTAGATAGTAGTAGTAGTTTTTAGTTTCACTTTGTGTATCTACCTCGCGCTTCGTTTCGCCCGCGGCGGCTTCCCCGAGGACCGCGCGCCGTGTAACGTCGGCGAAACCCCGAGCCGGCTCGGCGACGGCGGCGTTTCGTGGAGCGGCGCGCCCGGAGATCCGGCGGCGTTGGACGCGTTTATCGTGGTGGGCACGCCGAAACCCACGATGGGAGGCGCGGCGGCGGCGACTGCGGTGCCGTTGCCGCCCGCGAATCCGAAACTATGAACCCGGCGACTCGGGAAGGGACCGCCGGGTTCCGCGGACCCGGGGGACACGCTCGCGCCTCGTCCGTTGCCGGGCGCGTTGCCCGAGCATCCGTTGCCGAAAAGAGGCGCGGGCCCCAACAACCCCCGGGTCAGTTTCCGCGGACGCGGGTTCAGGGAATTTGGCAGTGAGTTGTTGAACCCCCCGTGGTGGTGCTGGTGGCCGCCGTGCGAGCCGTACCGACTGCCGCTTCGGCTGTCGTGTCCCCGCGTGCCCTCGCTCGCGTCGTCGTCGCTCGTCTCGCCGTCGCTCTCGGACGCGGAGGCATCGTCGTAACTCATCTTGCTCCCCAGATCCGTCTCGTCATCCAAATCCACGTCAAAGTCGTCCAAGTCATCCTCGTCGTCAATCTCCCGTCGCACCTCGCCTCGCCAAGCTACGTACGTGATCGGTAGCCGAAGCAGCGAAGCGCTTCGCCGAAGGAGGTACGGGTCGAAGGGGAAAAACATCCGAAGCGGCCGCCGCGAGCGCACCGCTTCCGCGACGTCGGCGCCGAGCACGGAAACGACGCTCCCCACACGACGCAGCGTTTGCGTTTGCGCGAGTTGACCTGAGGACACGTCACAACCATCGCCGCCCGGTTTCGCATGTTTAGCCGCCTTGCGCTCCGCAACGTGCCTTCCGATCAAGTCGTCGTCGAAACCGGGAAGCCGCGCGTCGGAGGCGCGGTGCAGAAACTCCAAAACCACGCTCGGCAAACACGTTTTCAACGGGTCCAGTTTGTTGTACAGCGCGTTGAGCAGAGGGAGGGACCGCAACGCCTCCGCGGGCGCGCCGCCTGATTTCAAAACGTCATCCATGCGGTACACAAGCACGTACATCAAGCACTGGCACGCGCTGTCGAACACCGCCAGGGTGGCGGCGCTGGCGGTGGCAAACTCTGGTACGACGAAAAAGAAAGTGTCAGTCGGAACGTATGCGCAATTGCGCAGGCGGAACGCGGTGATTGGGAAAGGCCCGTACCCGACGCGCCGGTTCCATCCGTGGAGGCGCCATTTTCGATTTCGATTTCCAACCCCGGCCCCTCCGCGGACCCGCCGTCCTCCCCAACGCCGCTCTCGTGGATCTTGAACGAGCTCCCGAACCCCCTGGCTAGCGCACCACCAGTTATGGTGCTTTTCTTCTGAACTGATTGCCCAACGGAAATAACCCCACTGCCACTCGCCGCGGAGTCCGCGAGCGAGACGCACCAGTTCGTGACTCGTGTCAGCGCCTTGGTGAGAAACTCTGGGGGGAGGAACGCAGCGCGGCTCAGGAACGACGCGAGGTACGCCGCGGACGCCAGCCGGCCGGCGGGGGGGTGGTGCGGGTTCGTTACGCGTTCCACAAGGGCATCCACGATCCGGCCGCTTAAACCGAAGGAAGCGCCGAAGGAATTACCGCTGCTGAAAGGGAGGTTTAAACAAGACTCATCGGAATCGCCGACCCGCGGAGGCTCGCGATCCGCCGCGTCCCGCGCGCAGACGTGGAACACTAGGAACTGCGTGAACTTGGAGGTGTGCGCCGGGAGCAGGGTACTTAAAAAAATGCCAAGAACGCAGTCGCCAACCCCGTTCAAGTCCCCGCGGTCGATACGAGTATCAACGTGCGCCAGCACTGCGCTCATCATGCCGTCCAGGGTGTCCGCGGCTTCGTCAACCGCGAACGAGCTTTGTGGACCGGTTTCCCGGTTTCCACTCGACGCGGCAGGCGACGCGGCGCCGTTTCTGTGGTACCCGTTGCCCCCTCCTTTGTTCCGGCCGAACTGCCCCCCAGCGCGTTGCCGCGCATCCCTCTCCCACACCGCCGCCTGCCGCGTCATTTCTATTTCGATGGTCTTCTCGATGTCGTCGAGTTCGAAAACGTCGTCCACGGCGCCGAAGCCGTTCGTGCGGTCGCCGTCCTCGCCGTCCCCGTCCATGTCATCCTCGACGTCCGTGTCGCTCCCACTACCGTTGTCACCACCCGGGTCTCTAATGTGCTCCCACGTGATTTCCACGTCAACTTCGAGTAAGTGCGTTGTGACGCCTCGTAACAAGGCGTCTCTCAACGACTTGCCGATCTCGGTTTCCGCGACCCTAAACGCGCACCGCAGGTACTGGGTTTGTATATTTTTGTGCGCGCTTTTGTGCGGTACGTGCCGCAACAAAACGGTTCGCAACACGCTCGCCGCGAGCGGCACCAGCGTCAGAATCGTGGTCACCGAGGTCACCACGCCTGCAGTTACTGTCTCTGCCGTTCGAAGGGCCCCGGGTGTGGAGAGTGAGGCTGTGCCGTGAGGGTCAATACTCCTACCAGAGCCGTGCATCGCGCTCGCGTACGACGGCGACGTCCCGAATCTTTCCTTTGCGTTGTCTCCCAGCCAATCCTTGTCCAGCAGCGCTAGGTCGTACCCCTGGGGAGGCGTGAAGAAAGACACCAGCATCTCCAAGCATGTCTGTAGCAGCGACCCGGTGTGCGTGGATACCAGGTTGACGCAGAACTCGGTGACCAACAGCGCGGTGGCTTCGCCGCACCGCCACGGGTTGACGCCCAGGACGGTTCGCAGAAGCTCCTCGTGGTTGGTTTCGCAAAGTGAGGAGACGCACTCCACTAACACGGTTAGCATCAAAAGCTTGTCCTGTGCGACGTCCGGGGCCTCCAGCCCGTCCAGTGCCTCTAGAAGCTCGTAGTACTGCGCTCTTTCGCCGTTACGCACGCCGTCCAGGGCGTGTTTCACGAACGCGCGTACCAGCGACTTCGCTTCATCCGCATCGAGATCGTCCTCATCCTCGTCGTCGTCGGTGCGCCGGGAAGACGTCGCCGCGGACAACGAAGCCTCACCGCTTCGGTGACTGAACCGCTGTCGCGCCACCGCGGAGAGATCCATCACGAGGCCGGAGCACCAGCCTCGTGACGAGGACGCGACGCCGGCGACCACAAGCGCGTGCGTCGCACTGCGTCGGCGGCGTGGGAATCTCCTCCACAAAAGGTTGCCCAGTTTTCGGCGAGCGAAACCGCGAAGGATGGGCCTTTTTCTTTCGAAATACCCATACGGAATACCCAGAAGGGATGCATGCGTCGGCGCGACGTGTAAATTCTCATGTCGACGAATCCCTAGTGGATAGCTTTCCCACGATTGCGTGCGTGTCACGCGCCACACCGGAAGCGCACGCACGTGTGTCCTCTCCCACCCCTCCCTCGCATTGTCCGCGATGGCGCTCAGCATGGCATCCACCGCGTCCCCGGCTTCGTTCGCGAGCCGCCGCGGCGGCGCGATGGGCGTTCGCGTCCGCGCCACGGCGGTCGAGGGGGCGGCGTGTGTCGTGGCACGTCGTCGCCAAACGCGGCTTCGCGTCGTCGCGAAGGACTACCCCAAGCCCGCGCAGATCGCGAACACGGACAACTACCGCGAAGGCGCGGCTTTGTCGCAGAAGTTCGTTGACCTGAAGGACCTTGGGACGAAGAAGCGGGTGGTTATCGTGGGCGGGGGTTTGTCCGGGTTGAGTTGTGCGAAGTACCTCGCGGATGCGGGCCACGAACCCATCGTGCTTGAGGGACGCGACGTGCTGGGCGGCAAGGTAAGCGCGTGGCAGGACAAGGACGGGGACTGGATCGAAACCGGCTTGCACATCTTTTTCGGCGCCTACCCGAACATGATGAACCTGTTCGCGGAACTAAACATCGAAGACCGGCTGCAGTGGAAAATACACCAGATGATCTTCGCGATGCAGGAGCTCCCCGGCGAGTTCACTTCTTTCAACTTCATCAAAGGCATCCCCGCGCCGTTGAACTTCGGTTTGGCGATTTTGATGAACCAGAAGATGCTGACGCTTCAGGAGAAGCTACAAACGGCACCGCCGTTGATTCCTATGTTGATTGAAGGGCAGGACTTCATCGACGCCCAAGATGAACTATCGGTGCAGGATTTCATGACCAAGTACGGCATGCCTCAGCGCATCAACGAGGAGGTTTTCATCAGCATGGCCAAGGCGCTGGATTTCATCGACCCGGATAAGCTCTCCATGACCGTGGTGCTCACTGCGATGAACCGTTTCCTGAACGAAACCGACGGCCTGCAGATGGCGTTTCTGGACGGGAACCAGCCGGAACGCCTTTGCGCGCCGATGGTACGTATTTCCCACCCAACACATTCCGCCTCCCTGATTGCCCATACGAGACTGACATTTCTTTTATTTCAATCCAGGCGGCGCACATCAAAGCGCTTGGCGGGGACGTGCGCATGAAACAGCGCGTCAAGGAGTTCGTTTTGAACCACGACGGGAGCGTGAAGCACTTGAAAATGGTCAGCGGCGAAACAATCGTGGCGGATGAGTACGTCAGCGCGGTGCCGGTGGATATCATGAAACGCATGATGCCCAAACAATGGGGGGTCATGCCTTTTTTCCACCAGATCCAAGAACTGCAGGGCATACCCGTGATCAACATCCACATGTGGTTCGACCGGAAACTGCAAAACGTGGACCACCTGTGTTTCTCGCGCTCGCCACTCCTTTCCGTGTACGCGGACATGTCCACCACGTGCAAAGAACACTACGACGAGGAACGCTCAATGCTGGAGCTGGTGTTCGCGCCGTGCTCGCCAATCGCGGGTGGCAAAACCAACTGGATCGCCAAGGTGCGGGGCTTTCCCAATCACCACGTTCCGCCTCTGCGATTGCGCATACTCGTCCTGCGAAGGGACTACTACGACCAGAAAGGCGCATTCCCGAGGACTGTTACCACGACTGTTTACGTAATACCAACCCCGGATATACGCGCGGCCGAGAGACTGACACTTTCTTTTTCATTGTACAAGTCCAACCAGGAAATCGTGGACGCCACGATGGTGGAGCTGGAGCGTTTGTTCCCCCTGGAAATCGGCCCCGGGTCCCCCGACGGTGTGGGGGCCATTTTGCGGAAGCACGCCGTGGTCAAAACACCGCGGTCCGTGTACGCGGCGATTCCCGGACGGAACAAGTACCGCCCGTCGCAAAGCACGCCCATCTCCAACTTCACCTTAGCGGGGGATTGGACGAGCCAGAAGTTCTTAGGCTCGATGGAGGGCGCGGTGCTGGCGGGCAAGCTCGCGGCGGAGGTGGTGACGGACAAGGCGGTGTACGGCGCGAGCACCAAGGGTTTGAAGAAAATCATGCCCGACGTTATTAAAGAAGCGGCGACGCTGACACAAAAAGAACCCGTGGGGGCGACTGAAGGGGAATCCGCGCTGACCTTCGGCGCGGGCGCGGTGATGACGGACGTGGAGGAAAAGGAACTTATCGTCATCGACCCGGAGCAAATGGTGGCAATGGACACTCGCGTCACCGCGCCGGCGCGTTAAGGGGTTGTTTTAACACCGTGTTATTGTTTGCCGCAGCGAGTCGGTAACGCCGAAAGAGAGGTTATACGACTCATTCATTTTTTATTTTTAGTCTCCGTCTCGCAACTGGAGCCGTTTTTCGCGTTCCCGCTCCGCCAAGTACGCCTTGTACCGCGTATCTTCCAGCGGGGGAACCGCGTTTGCCGGTTCCTTCATGTCGTTCCAGTCCCGCTCCACCCCAGGCAAGCCTCTTTGGTGCCACACCCCTCGGAAACGCTCCAGCTCTTTAGTCTCCGCTCGTAGCGCGTCAAGCCCTTGCTGCAGTAATTCTTTCTGCCCAGGGTCCGCGTTCGCACATCGCACCTCGAAGAGTTCGAGTTGCGTACGCAACGCATCGCGCGTCTCGTCACTCACAGAACCTCCGAAACGCTCGGGCTTGCGCGAAATCCCGCTGCCGGTCATGACGGGGGGAAGTGCGGAAACCACAAGGCGCGGCACGGTGTGGAAGCTCGGACACCCCGAGGCGGCACGATGTCGTGACGACGGTTGAACTCCCGAGCGTGTTTTTGACATTTTGAGTGCCGTCTTGTGAACGAGTGTGATTTCTGACGTCGACTGCGATCAGCGTCACTGCGGCGCGGTCATCATTTACATCGCCAAAGAGGACCGCGCGACGAATACGCACACCTCCACGATGTCGGCGTCGACGTCCGCGGTGCTCGGCCTGGGCGCGAGTGTGGGGTCTCGCGCGCGCGGCGCGAGGTCGCGCGCGCGGCGCGCCTGCCACGCGTCGCCCGCGCCGCACGTCTCGCGCGGTGCCCGATTACAGATCTGCCTCACCGCGACCGCGAAGGGTGACGGCGAGAGGCCGGGTCACGACGCTGGCGACGGACCTGCGACGACGAGTGACACGAGTGAGCCGGGGTCGTCGGGGGACGTTTCCACCGATGCGGGTGACACTTCAAAACCACAGGTCAAGGTGAAACAGGTCACCGCAAACCCCAACAAGTCGGTTTTGGCGAGCTTGGGGGATTCCAACCAAGCGTCATCTGCGCCCGCGCCCGCCGGCTTCGCGAAACTCGTGCCCTCGCGCATGCGCGCGTGGTTCGACCAGATCCCGGCTAAGCGCCGAGCCGAGCGCTTGGAGCACCTGTTACTAACGGCGGAGTCGGACAAGGAGAACTTTGTTAAGCAAGACGCGTACATGCGCGAGTTGGCGGCGAACGAGGCGTGGGACGAGGTGCAAGTTCGGTTCGAAAGCCGAACCGTGGAGAGCGGCCCGGGCAGCGTCGTGGCGTATCTCCGAGCGTTGGCTGTTACCGGTCGTCTTGAGCAGTTAGACGGCCGGCCTGATACGAAACAAATGAGCCCGTCGCAGCTCTCACTCACCGCCGCACAAGTGATGAGGGATACGAACATGAGTTCCGAACAAGCCGTCGCGGCGGTCGCCGAAGCGGTCGCGACGGCGGCGGCGGAGAAGAGCGCGCTTCCGGGGTTACTTTCAGATTTGAGCCAAAGAGCGGTGCCTTACAAGCTGCAGCAGCAAAACGAAACAGACACAAGCAAACAGCAACTGGCAATAGGCAGGTCACCCAACCTCCCCATGCACGTCGTGGTGGTGCCCGCGAACGGGGGGTACGACGCCTTCGCGGCGAATCAAAACTCGCGCGCCGCGAAAGGCGGCGGGTTGATCAACTTTGTTTTTTACTCAGCGCTGCTCGGCGTGCTCGGTTCGGCGGCGATGGGCGCGGCGCAGAAACACGCGTCGGGTGTCACCACGGGTGCTGCTTCTTCTGGGTCCACTACGTCATCAAAAAGCTCAGGAAACACATCAGGAAACACAAGTTCCGTGTCCGGTTTGCTTCCGAGCGACGGCAAAAAGCTCCCCGGCGCGTCCGCGGAGGATAAAAAGTCCAGTTTCGACCCGAAGGAGTACGACGCTTCGCAGGTTTCCGAAAGCTCGAAAAAGACTTTCGACGACGTCAAAGGGTGTGACGAAGCCAAAGCCGAGTTACAGGAGATTGTGGAGTACTTGAAGAACCCCGGTTTGTTCACGAAGTTGGGCGGGAAGCTCCCGAAAGGCGTGTTACTGAGCGGGCCTCCCGGGACGGGGAAAACTCTGTTAGCGCGCGCCGTCGCGGGCGAAGCCGGGGTTCCTTTCTTTTACCGCGCCGGGTCGGAGTTCGAAGAGATGTTCGTTGGCGTAGGGTCGAAACGCGTGCGGCAGCTGTTCAAAGCCGCGAAGGCGAAGATGCCTTGCATCATCTTCATCGATGAGATCGACGCGGTGGGGACGTCGCGCAAGGTACGGAACTTTCCCGTTCGCCGCGCACCGCCTTCGCGATTGCCCATACCCCGACTGACGCTTTCTTTTTACAATCGCGCCAGGCGTTTGAAACGCAGTCGCGAAAAACGCTGAACCAACTCCTCACGGAGATGGACGGGTTCGAACAGAACGAGGGCATCATCGTGATCGCGGCGACGAACATCCCGGAACAGTTAGATCCGGCGCTCACCAGGCCGGGGCGGTTCGACCGGCTGGTGCACGTCCCGAACCCCGACGTCGGGGGAAGGCGGGAGATCCTAAAGCACTACTTGAAGGACAAGCCCTTGGACGCGGACGTGGAGGTGGAAGGTGCGGGGCTTTCCCAATCACCACACACCGCCTCTGCGATTGCCCATACGAGACGTTGACCACTTTTCTTTTTGCAATCAGGCATCGCGCGCGGCACGGCGGGGATGTCCGGCGCCGAGCTCGCGAATTTGGTCAACATCGCCGCGGTGCAAGCCGCGGTGTCTGGAGAAACCAGCATCAGCCTGGAACGCCTTGAGTGGGCCAAGGACCGGATCATCATGGGCGTGGAGCGGAAAAGCGCGGTGCTGACGGAGGAGAGCAAGAAGGTACGGCCCCGCGCGTTTCCCAAATCCAGGCACCTACGTTTTATCTCTCAGCTGGTGACTGGTGTCCATACGTCGCGATATACGCGACGTTAACCCCTTTTCTTTTCCAAAAAAAGCTCACGGCGTACCACGAAGCCGGGCACGCCGTGGTGGCGATTCGAACCCCTGGGGCGATGCCTGTTCACAAAGCCACGATCGTCCCCAGGGGCAACGCCCTGGGGATGGTCACGCAGCTTCCTGACAAGGACGAAACGTCAATCACTAAGAAGCAGCTCATGGCGCGGCTTGACGTGTGCATGGGCGGCAGAGTCGCCGAGGAGCTTATTTTCGGCAAGGACGAGGTCACCACGGGCGCGCTTTCGGATTTACAACAAGCCACGCGTCTCGCGACGTACATGGTCGGCGAGGTTGGTTTATCGTCCCTAGTCGGGCCGGTACACGTCGACTCCATGTCCAAAGGAGGTCGCCGAAACACGGAGGCGCTGGTGGATAAGGAAGTCGTGCAGCTTTTGCGGGACTCGCACGCGCGGGTCACTAAGTTGCTCACGAAACACACCACAGACCTGCACGTGCTAAGCGCGGAGATGCTTTCCAAGGAAACGCTTACGGGGGCGGAGATTAAGGAGTTGCTGGGGCTTGCTGGGGGGGTGAAGGATTCGGGAAAGGATCTGGGAAAGGCGAAGAAAGACGCCGGGGCGAGCAAGAAGAGCTCCGAGAAGGTGGGGGATGCGATCCAGGGCGACAAAGAGAACGTCGGAGCGAAGGATAACGAAAGCGAGAAGGAAAACGAAACCCTCCCAGACGCCGAAACCGCGTCGGAACCGGACGTCGTACCCGCGGGCATTTTAGAGCCGGTTGAGGAACGCGCAAACGCAAAGGTGGGGGTGTAGAAAGTAGGCGTCTTGATGAGCGCAACCATCAATTCAACCAATTCAACCAAAGAGTTTTTTTTTTTTTCTTCGTAGGCCGCGCGGGTGGAAGTGAATAATTGAACCAATGCGTGTCTATTAATGAATCATTCGTCATCTCGCGCTAGCTCCGCTAGCGCCACCGCGATGTCCGCCCCTACTTTGGCGTTGTTTTTCACCAGCGCTAGGTTCGCGGTCAAAGACGCGCCCCCCGACAGCTCACGGACTCGTTTCAAAAGAAAAGGCGTAACGTGTCTTCCGATAATTTTTTGTTTCGTAAGCTCCCTCAGCGCCTTCACTATGGCGGCTTGCACGGTACCGCCAACGGCTTCGTGCTCTTTAGGAATTGGGACGCCGAACACACACCCGCCCAGGTTCAGTTGTACCGTCGCTTTTATTACCCTCGCAGCTTCGGCTGGCGTGTTCACGACACACGGCGCGTCGCACCCCGAGCGTCGCGTGAAGAACGCCGGGAACTCGGTAACCCCGTACCCCACTACACAAACGCCCTGCGTTTCCAGAAACTCCAGGGTTCGCGGGATGTCCAACACGGACTTCGCCCCGGCGCTGATCACGGCGATTGGCGTTTTCGAAAGCTCGGTTAAATCCGCGCTGCGATTGGTAAACGAAAAGTGTCAATCTTGTGTGGCCGTGTTCGTGACTTGTATGCGCAAACAGTCTGCTTGGGAAGGATGTACTTCCCATCCTTTTAATGACGCCGTGTACTCAAACAGTCACGAACGGGGCGGTAAACCGTGTGTCAGGATTTGGGAAACGCCCAACACGCACCTCACGTCCAACGAGTTTTCGCCGCCGCGATGCACGCCGCCGATACCGCCGGTGACGAAGACTTTTATTCCCGCGCGCGCGGCAAGCAGCGCGGTGGCGCTTACCGTGGTGGCGCCTGTTTTTTGGGTAGCCACGCAGACGGCTATGTCCCGTCTGGAAACCTTCAACGCGTCCGTCCCCATCACCGCCAAGCGCTCCAAATCCGCATCACCCAAACCAACCATGCACACGCCATCCATGATGGCGATCGTCGCGGGGACCGCGCCTCGCGCCTTCACGATAGCCTCGACCTCCCTCGCCATTTGGAGGTTCGCAGGGTACGGCATGCCGTGCGACACGATGGTGCTCTCCAGGGCAACCACGGCGGTGCCCGAGGCGAGCGCGGCCGCGACGTCGGGGTGTAACACCAGCGCACCGGACGCGAGTGAGTCGCCGTCGTCGCAAGGGGTCGTGTGCCACGCAGACTTTTCGGGAGACGCAAGTTCTTTCGGGGACACCAAATGGCCGGCCAACGAGCCGACTCGGCGCGTCGCGCGAGCCTCCATCGCGGCCGTGACTCGAGCCTGGCCAACGGACCGGAAGAGGCGGACGCGTGCCTCCACACTGACCACCACAAACAATGAAGCAATGAATGTGTATTTTTGTGTTGTGAAATATTTTAACTTAACTCATCTACTCCTCGGGCGGCGGCTCCTCTGTGTCGTCGTCGTCCAGAGGCTCGTCCTCGTGTTCCTGATTTGAATCCGGGCCTCCTCCTTCCCCTTGTTGGGCATTTGAATCGTCACCCCCAGCCGCTTCGTCTTCCGAAAACACAAGCGTCAGCAGCTCCCCCGCGAACAAGTACCCTAAAACCGCCGCGCCCGCGATCCCGAGACTCCACGTGCTCCGCCGTCTGAACCGCGCGTCCTTCGCCGTCTCTCGCGGTTTCTTCTTTTCCCCATCGTTTTCGTCACCCCGACCCCGACCCCACCACCCTGTTCTACCCTTCCTTGACGGCTGTTCAAGCCAGCTTCCGCTGTCGATCGCGTGCATCGCGCTGCCGCCCGTTCCGCCGTGCCCGTGTTCGTTTGGAAAAGTCACGGTCCGCATCGCCTCGACGTACTTCACTAGGTTTGGAAAAGATTTCAACTCCAGGCGCAGCGCGTCGCCCACCGGGGACAGGGCGTGGTAGCTTAAATGCGCAAACGCGGCGGCGTCCAAACTAGTGGGCTTCACGCCGAAGAAATAAGTACCACCGTTGTCACTGAGTAGCGAGGAAAGAGCCGCGTACGCGTCGCGCGCGCCGGCGCGGATACGCGACTCGCTTTGGCTTTGGTCGGAGCTCTCGCCGGCAAACCGTTTCAAAGCCCGGCTTCGCCACAACCACGGGATGATGTACGAAAGCGGCGCCGGGAAGGCTTGGCCGTATGCTTTGCGTGTGTGTGCGGTGAACCGAGGTTTGTCGATCCACGTGTAGTACGCCGTGGCGGTCGCGAGCTTCGCGTCCACCAAAGCGGTAAACGCGATGAGAAGCGCTTTGTCCGTGTGCGAAACGAGGTGCGCATCCAGGTTTACGACTTTTTTGGAAAGATGATCCGCGATGCGTTTCGCGGCGAGGGACCCGGTGTGGTCTCTTGACGAGGAAGACGAACCGGCGCCCCCGGCAACGCCTTCCGGAAGACCAACGACGTCGTCGCACTGGTCCAGCGCGGGGAGCTGCCCACTCGGCGACGCGTACGGGGTTTTGCAATCCTCGCTGGTGAATTTCAGACCCGCCAAACGCATGTAGGTCTCCACGGCGACGCACTCGGGGGACAGCGAGGGCAACCCCCACGCGGACGGCCAGCGGTGCAGAATCAGCTCGGACTCGCTGCCGTCGCAAGGCTCCGAGGAGGACATCGTGGACCAATCGTGCCGTCCGGTGCCGCCCGTTGTGGTCATGGGCACCGAGATCGGCCGACTTTATATTTGGTGCTGCCAAAAGAAGTTTAGTTTCGGCGAGTCGCCGCCTGCCTCGGACGCACCGAAAATAACGCTCCTCGAGACGACAATCGCTTTGGGAGACCGCCTCGGGTCAGTCCTCCCCTCGCGCCACCCCCCCGTGCCAGAAGGACGCCATGCCAGAAGAAGAAGAAGACACCGGCCCCACGATCTTCGAGGCTGCCGCCGATGAAGAGATCACCGAGACGCACTGGTGCGTGTTCGTCGCCTCCGCGAAAGATGTTGCTCGCCTTCCCGGCTCCTCCTTTTACAGACCGACGAACTTACCATTACCACGCCTCTTCTGATCGCAGGGAATACCACTGCCGCAAGAACCGCAACGAAGGCAAAGGCGACGCGGTGTACAACAACCTAGCGTACGTCCCCGTGTGCAACTGCATGCCCGTTTGCCGTGCGGGATGCAGGAACCCGTCGTGGATGTGGACCAAGAAGACCGCGGGGCGTTAAGCCGCCTCGGACGACCGAAAAAAATACGTGAGAAACGCTTCGACTTCCTCGTTAGATTTCGTTGAAATGAGAAGCACTCAACGTCGATACGTCTCATCATTATCATGATCCTTATGTCTTTGCAAGGGAAAGACACCCTGTTGAAAGTAACCACCGAGCGCAAGTCCATCATGATTGATGAGATGTGTTACACACGTCGCTCTAAAACTGCGGCGTGCTCTCCACCGGGTCCCCTCTGGTGTTTCTCCGCATGATTTCCCTGGCGAGCCTTACTTGTCTGCCGAGCACCAGCACGGAAACCTCCCCCGTACCGAGGGCGCCTCGCGCGGTCCGCCCGACCCGCCGCACGTACTCGCTCGGGTCGCGCGGGAAATCGAAAAGAATCACGTGCGACACCAAGCTCGCGTCAAGGCCTCGGCTCGCGCGATCGGTACACACGAGCATCATGGGCGTCTCATTGGGTTTTGGCGGCGCGAGGAACCGGTCCAGGCTGGCTTTCCTTCGCTCGTCCGTCAGCGCGGCGTGGTACGGCATCGGAACCAACCGCTCCCCGTCCCGGTCCGCGCGCCTTAACATGTTCTCCACCCGGCGGCAGGTTTCGATTTTGTTGCAGAAGAGCAACATTCGGCGCGCCGCGCCCCCCGCGCCTTTCTTGCCGCCTCGCCCCTTTCCTCGTTCCGCCTCCAGCAACTGCTCCAGCGCTCGGTACTTGCGATAGAAACCGCTCTGGTCATCCACCACGTCCCCGCCACTGCAGTCCACTAAACGTTCCAGCAACCCCGCCGCGGGGCGGTGCAGCCCCGGGCCTTGCACGACTCGCAAGTCGCCGTCGAAAAAGTCACGTAGCTGCGCCAACACGTCCTCCGGGATCGTCGCGGTGACCAGCACGAACTTCGTTTGTGACTTTTCACCCATCGCGAGACACGCTTGTCGTAACGGTTTCACCTGTTCCGCGAACTCGAACGAGTCACCCAACAGCACGTCGCACTCGTCCATCACCACGGCTTGCAAATCGGAAACGTCGATCTTACCAACCTTGTTGTAAAAAAAGAAAGTGTCAGTCGGGGTATGGGCAACCAGGGAGGCGGTGTGTGGTGGGTGGGAAATACGTACCTCCACCATGTGCTGAACTCGTCCGGGCGTCCCGACCACCACGTCGATGCCTTCTTTCAGCGCCTGGGTTTGCGTTTTGCCTTCGTTGCCTCCGGTCATGGCAAGTGACCGGCACCGCAGCCCGCCCCTGGCGAGCTCCCGCACTACACCCAAAACCTGCATCACCAATTCGCCGGTGGGGCAGAGAATTAAAAGCCGGGGTTTGTTCGGCGCCGCGCGCCCTTTTGTTAGTTCGACGCTGTGCAGCTTTTGAAGCAGCGGTAACAAGTACGCGAGCGTCTTACCGCTCCCCGCCTGGTCCGCGAGCAAGATGTTCTGGGAAGGGACATGCTTTTCGTAAGCATCTTCTGAAGCGATTTCTGAAGCATCCGTAGTGTCCGCATCAGTACCTTGCTCCAAATTTGCAGAGCCAACCTCAACCTTACCCGCCCCGTCCTCGGTTTGCACAAACTCCGCGGCGAGCGCTTTGTACGTCAGCGCCTGGATGTGTGAAGGGCGCTCGATGCCCATCGCGGCTAGCGCGGTTTCCACCTCCGCGGACGCGCCCAGCTGCTTGAACCGCGAGCCCGCGAAGAAGTTGTACTCATCCGCGTCATCCGGCTCCCGCGTGTACACCATGGGTTCGAATTCGTCATCAACGTACTTACTCATCGCCTCCGGGCGGTACCGGGCGTTGTCGGACTCCGTTCCCGCCACGCCGGACCAGGACCGCGCGTCCTTCAACTCATCCTCCAAACCCTCTAAAAGCCAGTCATCGGCGTCCTCGGAGGTCTCGTCGTACCGATTTCCGGCTTCCCCGCGGTATCCGTCGTTGTTCCGCGACGCACGGCCGTAGTCGTCGTCGTCGTTGCCGTACCGGTCGTCGCGGTACTCGTCGCGCCCCGAGTTCGACGGCGGAGGACCCGACCGTGTGGACCGCTCATCCGCGCCGTACCCCCGCGTGGTGTCGCTTCGGCGGCCATCCTCCACCAGCCGTCTGATTTCAGCCTCCGCGGCTTTAACGTCGCCGCCCTCCACCTCGACCAAACCCAGCTCCTTGCGCACGGAAAGATGCGCGCCGGTGCGTTCCTGAATCTCCCGGATCTTCTCGCCGCCTTTGCCGATAACGCGGCCCTCTTGCCCGGCGCACTCGACTGAGACGAAGAACGCGGAATCAGGCGTGCGGCGCGTGTCGCGCGTGTCGCCGCCGCCGTCACCGTACCGGTCACTCCCGTACCCGCCGTTGGACGTCACCGCCGGGCGAGTAAAACTTTGTTCTCGTTGCGTTGTCCGGTCAGAGCCGTACGCGCGCCCGTCCGAGTCGTCGCCGCCGCGAAAGCGGGAATCGCCGTACTCATTTCTTTCTCTTTCGTGTCCGAAGGTCTCGTTAGAGGTGTCGTTCCCGAACCGGACGCCCCCGCGTTCGGGTCGGCCGAATTGCCTACCGGAATCGTTCTCACGGGACGGGAATGACTCGCGGGCCGGGAATGACTCACGGGCCTGGAACGACTCACGGGCCGGGAACGACTCACGGGCCTGGAACGACTCACGGGACGGGAAGCGCCCCGAACCTCGGTCGTCACGGTCATCACGCGCGAAGTCGTTCCGTGCGAACCCGTCGTTCCGTGCGAACCCGTCGTCCCGTCCTCCCGTGTTCCGTCCGTCAACGCCCCTTCCGCCTCCTCGGCCGCCCGCGAAGCCTCGCTGCGAGCTCATGCCCCGTCCCCCGCGGCCTTTCTGGCGTAAGGACCCGCGCTGTTCCGGGCGCTCGTCGTCCCAATCGTCGTCGTCGTCGCCGTCGCGGTCATCCCTCGCGAACCGGTCGCCCCTGCCGCCTCTTCCGCGCGCGCCTCTGCCGCCTCGTCCACCGCCTCGGTCACCTCTGCCGCCGCGCGCCCCTCTGCCGCCGCGGAAAGCGGGCCGGTCCTCGTCGAGCCCGTCGTTCTGCGACGGCCAGTCACCGGACGGCCGGGTGCCGTCCCCGAACTCGAGCACCCGGAACGAACCGCCGCCGCCGGCGCGGGTGGGGCGCGCCGGGAGACGCGGGGGCGGGGCGCGGACCGAAGGCGTGGACGTGCGAAATCCCACCGGGGTTTGGCGCACACCCAACGAAGGGGCAACCAAGGCGGAGATGGTCATCTCAAACCCAAGCGTCGAGGTCGTGGTGCGCGACGACGCGTCGACAGATGTGCAGGGGCGGCGCCGGCGAAAAAGTGAAAAAGTGTGGAAGAAGGCAAGAAGCAGCATAAATAAATTTCCAGAAAATAAAAACGCTTTCTTTCTCACTTATCTTTCTCCTTGACTCACCCTCCCATGACCTTCGCCGCGACCGCGGAGACCAAAGCGAACCCCAGGATGCCCCCTACTACGCTAGGATCCATTCCTTGGAACGGCGTTTCGGAAGATGAATCGTCGTCCCCCACGCCCGGCGCCGGTTTCCGTCCCGACGGTTTCACGGCCGGAAACGGGTTCCCAACCTGATCGTAAAAAAAGAAATGTCAGTCTCGTATGGGCAATCAGTCAGTGGAATGTGGTGGGTGGGAAATACTTACCGGCGCGGTCCCCGTAAGCGCCAGCCTTTCGTCCACCGCGCCTCGCGCGTTGTACTCGTCAACGACCCGACGCGCGTACTCCGGGACGTGCTTTTCCGCTCTTGCGTCGGTTCCAAAGTTCCGTTTCACGTACAAATAGTTCCGGATGGTGTGGTAATCCAGGGAGTACATGCCGAACTCTTTTCCCCGCGGTCCGATTTTTTCAAGCACGTAGGCTAACAAATTGCCCACGAAAAGAGGCGCCGGTTTTTCCGGGCCCCGCCCCAAGGTCGCCTCGTCGTCGCTCTTCACCGTCTCCACCACGAAAGGCTTCCGGTTACCCGAGCTCGTTGATGGGGTGACTTCGCACTCATCTCTGATCATGTCGAACATCTCTTTTCCTTTTTCGTTGCGCACGGTCACATACTGCGGGTGTTTGTTCATCTCCACGCCGACGCTCATGGGCACGCCCATGTACCCCACCACCAAATCAGCCAAGCCGTTGACGTAGTCGAAACAGCTGTAACAACTCGGCGCGATGACGTCCTTCAGGTCGTTCGCCGGGAGACAAAAATACGGAACTTTTTCGAACCGCCCGTCGTAGTGTTTCAGGTGTACCCGGTAATCCTGCATGAACTCGTAGTGCTTACAATGGATAAAAGAAAGTGTCAGTCTTTCGAATGTGTATGAGTAATTACTCTGGACAATCGGCAGAGGTAATAGTCCCTTATGGTACGAGTATGGGTAATCAGTCTGCGGAATGTGTTGGGTGGTAAATACGTACCTGCACCGTACCCGGGTCGTCGCTCGCGGCGTTTAGAAACTTCGGCAGCGTCTCGGCTTTTCCGTTATCGGTACAGTTGGTGCCCATGACGTACAGGGCGTCCAGTTCTAAATACGGCTCAACAGCTCTTAGCGCGGTTACGGCGCACCCCACCCCGATGAAAAGCAACTTTTTGATTCCCCGCGCTTCCACCTCCGCCAGCACTTTCAGGTTCGGGGACAAACTGGGTTTCACGCCTTTGCTTGATAAGATCTGTTCAACCGTCGTGGCCAGGATAGGTTTGGGAAGTTTCGGGTCATCATCATCGCTCGCAACGCACACCACCCCGTCCACCTTGCCACTGGTGAGCATCTCAATCGCGATGGATGTGATGATTCCCGTCCACTGCGCGCCCGGTATTGGTTTTTCCCTTCGCGCGTAGAAAACCTCATCCACCACGCCCAAACGCATTTCGTCGTTCGACAAATCCCGTCCCCGGCCGTGCACCGCTTCCTCCAACTTCTCCACGCGGGACATACCGTCCCCGAGAAAAGCACACGACTCCTTGACGTGCGCCACGTACACCGTGTCGCACAACCCGCACGACGAGCAGTGGTCCTTCGCGGGGTACACACCGCCTGGCGTGATGGGCCTGGCTTTCTCTCGCCAGTCGGATTTCACACCCTGGGCCGCGTGTGGCACGACGTGGCCACCGCGCCCGGTCTTTTGGGAACGCGAAACGCGACACGCGCCAGTGCTGGTTTGGCGGACAAACCCGGAACATGACGACGCCATCGACGACGCCATCAACGACGCCATCGCCATGAAACA
>TARA_B110000238_G_scaffold201212_1_pt1 | contig 24056 bp, 25 predicted proteins | sample TARA_B110000238 | Tara Oceans TARA_B110000238 (sample SAMEA4397569) | marine metagenome | biome: Polar Biome; feature: [SRF] surface water layer (ENVO:00010504); material: water (ENVO:00002006), including particulate matter (ENVO:01000060) such as... | depth 5 m | reverse complement strand
AAAACAAAATAAACCTGACTACTGGTGGTAGTCGAGAAAAAATATATGTATCTAGGACTTAAAATCTAAGGACTATATAAGTCAGAATATTATAAAAATTAAAATATGAAAAAAATAATTATTTTAGGTGGAGGAGGCTTTATTGGAGGACACCTTGGAAAAAGATTAATGGATGATGGTTGTCATGTAAGAATCGCAGATATTAAAAACCATGAATTTTGGGATCATTCAGAAATTTGTCATGAATTTATTAAATGTGATTTAACAGATCCTAAATCTGTAGAATTAGTTATTTCTGAAAATTGTGATGAACTTTATCAATTAGCGGCTGACATGGGAGGTGCTGGTTATATTTTTACAGGTGAAAATGATGCTAATGTAATGCACAATTCTGCTCTAATAAATTTAAATGTTGCAAAAGAATGTTTTGTTAAAAAAGTAAAAAAAGTTTTTTATTCTAGCTCAGCTTGTATGTATCCTGAACATAATCAACTAGATCCTGATAATCCAAATTGTATTGAATCATCTGCATATCCTGCAAATCCCGATTCTGAGTATGGATGGGAAAAATTATTTTCTGAAAGATTGTTTTTAGCATTTAATAGAAACTATAAACTAAACACTAGAATTGCTAGATTTCATAATATTTTTGGCCCACAAGGTACTTGGGATGGAGGTAAAGAAAAAGCTCCTGCAGCTATGATGAGAAAGGTAGCTGAAGCTAAAGATCAAGGTTATATTGAAGTTTGGGGTGATGGATTACAAACTAGGAGTTTTTTATTTATTGACGAATGTATTGAGGCTGTAATTAGATTAATGAGATCTGATTTTATTATGCCCGTTAATATTGGTTCAGATGAAATGGTATCTATTAATCAATTAGCCATGAATGCTATTAATATTTCAAAAAAAAATATTAAAATTAAAAATATTCATGGTGATGAATTTTTTAAAAAATATGGGTTTAATTGTCCAACTGGAGTTAGAGGCAGGAATTCTGATAATAAACTTTATAAAGAAAATGTTGGATGGCAAGTTTCTCAAACTTTGTTAGAAGGAATGAATGCCACATATCCATGGATAAAAAAACAAGTACAATCTAAATAAAAAAATTACATGAAAATTTATGTTGATATAGATGATACAATTTGTTTTTATTCTGATTCAAGTAAAATAGATTATAGTAAAGCTATTCCAAATAAATCAAATATTAATAAAATTAATAAATTGTATAATGATAATAATTATATAATTTATTGGACAGCAAGAGGAACTGTTTTTAGAGACAGAATAGAGGAATATGAAATTCTTACAAAAAAACAGTTTGAAGATTGGGGTGTTTTATATCACGAGCTTATAGTTGGTCAAAAGCCAGCTTATGATCTTTTAATTTGCGACAAAACAAAAAGAATAGAAGAAATTTAAATTTAAAATTAAAATTAAAAATTATGAAAGTTAAAATTATTGGAGAAATTGGAATTAATCACAATGGAAGTATTGACTTATGTAAAAAGATTATTGATGCTGCAGTTTTAGCTGGATGTGATTACGTGAAATTTCAAAAAAGAAATCCTGATGTTTGTGTTCCTGAAGAACAAAAATCTAAACTTAAGTCAACTCCTTGGGGAGATATGACTTATCTAGAATACAAATATAAAGTTGAGTTTGGAAAAAAAGAGTTTGATGAAATAGACAGATATTGTAAAGAAAAAGGAATTGGTTGGTTTGCATCTGTTTGGGATAAAGATTCTGTAGATTTTATGTCTCAATATGGTAGTATAACAAAAATACCTTCGGCACTAATCACTGATAAAAGTTTAGTTGAGTATGCTAGAAATAAATTTGAGTATTTAATTATTTCGACAGGAATGTCTACTGAAGAAGAAATTGAAAAAGCGGTTGAATATGGTTCTCCCGAAGTTATAATGCATACTAATTCTACATATCCCTCACCAATAAACGAATTAAATTTAGAATATATAAATTGGTTAAAAAATAAGTACAAAACTGAGGTAGGCTATAGTGGTCATGAGTACGGTTTAGTAACTACTTTTGCAACAATTCCAATGGGGGTTACTTGGATTGAGAGACATATTACTTTAGATAGAACAATGTGGGGGTCTGATCAAGTAGCTTCGGTAGAGCCTGCAGGTTTAATAAAATTAGTTAAAGGAATACGTGATATCGAAAAAGCTCTAGGCGGTAATTCTAAAAGAGAACTTTTAGAAAGTGAATTAAGTAAAAGAAAATCTTTAAGAGGATCATGATAGCAATAATTCCTGCAAGGGGTGGGTCAAAAGGAATTCCTAATAAAAACATAAAAATAATTAATGGTAAACCACTAATCTGGTGGTCTATTGATGTGTTAGAAAAGGCTAATGTAGACAGAATTATAGTTTCAACTGATAGTGTGGATTATAAGAAAATAATTGAAGATTTTAATTTTTCAAAAGTTGAAGTAATTATAAGATCAACTAAAAATTCTTCAGACACATCATCTACCGAATCAGTTTTAATTGAAACGATTAATACACTTGGACTACAAGATGATATAATTTTGGTTCAAGCAACGTCACCATTAATTAAAACAAACCACATTAACGAAGGGATTAATTTATATGAAAAATATGATAGTATTTTATCAGTAGTATGTCAAAAAAGATTTTTTTGGAATAAAGATGGAGCCCCGTTAAATTATGACTATAAAAATAGACCGAGAAGACAAGATTTTGAAGACGTTTTTATAGAAAACGGCGCTTTTTATATTAATTCAAGTGTAAACATTATAAAGACTAAAAATAGATTGAGCGGAAAAATAGGTCTTTATGAAATGCCTTTATATTCTTATTTTGAATTAGACGATGATAGTGATTGGGAGATTATTTCAAAACTATTTGAATTAAAAAGTTTTGAATAAAAACTTTTTAAATAAATTTTTATCAAAAATTGGTTCAAATTTTGTGACCGCTTTACTATCATTGCTAACCACATCTTTTATAACTAGAGCAGTTGGTCCTAATTTATATGGTCAATTCACATATTTATTAGAAGTGTTTTCACAAATAATTAATTTTTCATCTGCAGGATCCAGCACTGCCTTACTTGTTAAAGTTTCCCAAAGACAAAATGAACCAAAACTTGTTAAATTTTATTTATATTTTTTAAGTTTAATTTTTTTAATAAACTTTGTTTTAATAGGATTAGTTTACTGGTTCCAGTTTGAGGATACTATTTTTTTAAATATTTCTAATCAAGTAGTATTAATTACTTTTTTTATAGCATTTACTATTTTTATAAATACAATTCTTAGACAACTAAACGACGCTTTTGGTTTTACATCTGTTGCTGAATACGTATTTTCAATTCAAAAGATATTATCAATTTTTATAATATCTTTTCTATATTACTTTAATTATTTAAATTTTTTTATTTTCTTGATTTATAGTTTATCTATAAGTTTAGTATCTATAATTTTCTGGAATTATAATTTATCGTCAAATGATAAAAGTATTTTCAGAAAATCTATTAAAATAAATTTTATAGATTTTAAAACTTATTTTAAAGAATTTTATATTTACTGTAATCCGCTTTTAGTGCACAGTCTTGTTGTCCTGACGTTATTAGTTGGTGAAAGATGGCTTTTGCAAAATTATGGTGGATCTGTTGAGCAAGGCTATTTTGGATTAGCATATAAAATTGGAGCAGCTATTTTTATTGTTTGTGGAGCGTTAACTCCAATTTTTAACAGAGAATTTTCAATTTCTTGGGCAAATCAAGATATTGAAAAAAGCAAGCATCTATTCTTTACACTTGTCCCTTCATTTTTTTCTATAAGTGCCGTAATCGCAATATTTTTTTGTTTAAATTCTGATATAGTTGTTAATTTGTTCGCAGGAGACAGCTTTAAAAATTCATCTCAAGTTGTAGCTTTAATGGTTTTATACCCTATACACCAGACATATGGTCAATTGTTAGGGACCATTTACTTTTCTACCGATAACACGGCAAAATTTAGAAATGTAAATGTGTTTTTTAATTTAATTGGCATTTTATTGGCATTTTATTTAATCGCTCCTAAAGAAATGTTTGGTTTAGACTTAGGATCAAAAGGATTAGCATTAAGGTTATTGATAACACAGTTTTTGATCACTAATTATTATCTATATTTCTGCACTAAATTATTAAAAATAAATTTTTGGAAGTTGTTTTTTCATCAATTTACTATTATTTTTATTTTGTATTTAATTGCTTATTTATCCAAAAATTTTTCTGATGTGTTCTCTGTTAATAGTATTTTTTCTATTTTAATATCATTCGCATTATACTCAATTGTAGTTGCTTCGGTTGCATGGACTTTTCCTAAACTATTTTATTTTAATAAAACATTAATCCTAAATAAAATTAAATCCTTGTTTATAAATAATGATTAAAAAAAATATTCATATTGTTTCGGTTGAGCCACAAACAAAGAGATTTTACGAAAGATACTGTATTGACGACTTAATCCATTATGGGTATAATGTCATTTTTTTAGATCTATCTAAATTATTTAATAGATATAATCCATTAGCTGGCAAAGAAAATAAATCTATATATATTGATTCTTATGAGAATTTTGAACTTTATTTTAATTATAACAATTCGAAAGAAGATTTTGTTTTTTGGTATTTGGGAGGAGTAAATAAATCTACTATTATTTTTTATAATTTTTTTATAAAAAATAATATAAAATTATTTTATTTTGATGACGGAAGACTTCCTTTTGGGTTTTTGAGTTTTAATTTTTTTATTTCTAGGATTTTTGAAAGATTTATACATTTATTTTTTAAACTTAAAAGTATCTTATTAAATCGTGTTATTGCTAAGTTTAATTTAGTTTTTTACTCTGGTAAAATGTCAAAATATTTTGTAAAATCAAATTTTAATGCAAAATTTTATCGCCCTTTTAATAATACAGATTATAATAAATTTTTAACTGTAAAAGATAATGGGATTAATACTGACCAATATATTTTATTTTTAGATCAAAACATTCCAGATCATCCGGATATTCTTAACTTAAATATTTGTTTTAACAGAGACAATTATTACAAAGAATTAAATCTTTTTTTTGATTTTGTCGAAAAAAAAACAAAAAATAAAATAGTTGTAGCCCTTCATCCTACCTCAGATTTAAAAAACCACAATTTTAATAATCGTAAAGTAGTTAATGACATTGTTTCAAATATTAATAACTGCCATTCTTTTATTACTTTCTACAGTACTGCTTTAAATTATGCTATTATCACTCACAAGCCTTTATTGTTATTAACATCTAATGAAGTTTCTAAACACTGTAAATTAGGTACTAAGCAAGCATTTTTTACATCAAAATTTATTAATCAAAAAATCATTTCAATCTCTAAAAATTATCATAATGAAGTACTTTTTAAAGATGTCAATAAAACTAAATATAATAATTATAAACAAAATTTTATAGTTTCATCTGAAGGAAAACACAATAGTGAATTAATATTAAATGGATTAAATGAATTATGATTAAAGACGAAAATGATTTTTTTAAAGTTATTATTAAAATTCTTACTGACAATAAGATAGAGTATTTTATAGATCAAGGAAGCTTATTGGGAATTATTAGAGAGAATAGAATTTTACCTTGGGAAGATGATCTAGACTTTGGATTATTTTCGGATAAATATACTAGAGATCAAATAACAAATATTTTTGTATCTCACGGATTTATAAAACAAGATTTAGATAAAGCCTATAAAAGTTCACTTCATTTTTTATACAATAATCAAAGAACAGTTGATTTTACTTTTTATGAAAAAGAAAATAATTTTGGAGTATCTTATTTCCCTATTTCAGAGTCTATTAAAAGAAGAATATTAAAATTAGTCTTACTATTATTACAAAAAAAATATGATACACCTTTAGATCTTTCAAAACCTAAAAGATTGTTTTTAATATTGTTCAGAATAATTTTATTCCCTTTTTCTTTTAGTTCAATTTTTAAAGATTTTATTTTGAAAAAAATCAATCAAAATAGAAGACCCTTAAAAAGTTTCAAAATTCCATTAGATTATATTATTAAAACAAAGAAAATTACTTTTATGGAAACTGAAATTTTAATTCCTCACAAACCAGAAGATTATCTTGTTTATCAATACGGTTTAAATTGGAAAAAAGTTATCAAAAACTATAATTGGGAGAAGGAATCAACAGAAGCATTTAAATAATTATGAAAAAACTATATCAAAGTCAATGGCATAATATAAAGTTTAAGGATTTTTATAAAATTTCAAAAAATGATTTACCAGACTCAACCTTTTATGAAAAATTTTATAATTTATTTCATAAAAAATATTCTTCATATGACGATTTGGACAAAATTTGGGTAAAAGATAAATTAGAATGCATAGAAATATTTAAAAAATCATCAAAATTTAGAAAAAATAGTAAAATTTTATCTGTAGGGTGTGGAACTGGTTTAATAGAAAAAGAATTAATTCAAAATCATGACTTTGATAATATTGAAGTTACTGAAGTTTCTGAGTCACCTTTAAAGTGGATAAAACAATACATTTCACCCTCAAATATTCATATTGGCTACTTCCCAGATTGTATCAAACATGATAATAAGTTTGATTTAATTATTTTATCTAGTATTGATTATGTATTTAATGATAAAGAGTTTATTTCATTTACAAAAAATGTAAATAAATCTTTAAACGAAAGCGGAGAATGTATTTTAATTTCAGTTTCTCATTTGAAAAATGACTTATCTTATATTATTAAGAAAAATATTCAAAATATAGTTGCATATTTTGATACTAAATCACAATTTTACGGTTATAGTAGAAGAAGTAAAGAGTTAATAACATTAATGAATTTTGGTGGTTTTAAGTTTATCGATGGAGATAGAAACGATAAAAATTTAGCTGGAGTGTATTGGTCAATTTTTAAAAAATAAATAAATGAGTAATTGGAAATTTATTTGGAATAACAGAAAAATAAATGATTTTAATAATACAAATTCAATTTTAGGTCACTTAATTGAAGCTGATGGATTTGATTCACCTACAGGAAAAATAAATGAGTCAGATTGGGTTAATTATCTTGAATATTTAAAAAAATATATTAAAATAAATAATGAAATTTCGTTGTTTGAAATTGGCATGGGCTCAGGTGCTTTTCTGTACCCTTTTTATCTTAGTAAAAATAAAGTTGGAGGAATAGATTTTAGTGAAAAACTAATCTCGGTTGCAAATAAGTTCATGCCTGATGGTGATTTTTGTGTAGGTGATGCTTTAGATTTAAATAATAAAAAAAAATATGATATTGTATTGTCAAATTCTGTTTTTTTTTATTTTAAGAATTTAAATTATGCAGAAAAAGTTCTAGAATTAATGTATAGTAAGTCAAACAAAAAAATTGCTATTCTTGATGTCAATGACATAAAATTTAAAGATATTGCTGAATTAAAGAGAAGAGGTTTGTTAACACCAGAGGACTATGATATTAAATATAAAAAAAATCAACATTTATATTACGATAAAAGTTTTTTTATAAATTTTGCAAAAAAAGTTAATTCAGAAATAATAATTTTTGATCAAAAAATTAATAATTATCCAGCAAGTGGATATAGATTTAATGTAATAATCGATAAATCAAAAAAATTTATAAATAAATATAAAATATGAAGACAATAATTTTATGTGGCGGGTTAGGCACACGATTATCTGAGGAAACAGTATTGAAACCTAAACCAATGGTTGAAATAGGAAATAAGCCAATATTATGGCATATAATGAAAATATATGAACATTATGGATTTAATGATTTTGTTTTAGCACTAGGATTTAAATCAGAGTATATAAAAGATTATTTTTTAAATTATCATTCCAGAAATAATGATTTTAAAATTAATTTAAATTCTGGTCAAGTAAATTTTTCAAATTCTGATTTAGAAAAATGGCAAGTAGAATTAGTTAATACTGGGATTAATACTTTAACAGGCGGTAGATTATTAAGATTAAAAAAATATGTTGAAAATGACACCTTTATGTTAACTTATGGTGATGGAGTTTGTAATGTTGATATTCGAAAACTAGTAGAATTTCATAAAAAACATGGCAAAATAGCAACAGTCACCTCAGTAAGACCTCCGGCAAGATTCGGGGGAATGCTTATTCAAGATGATAAAGTAATGAATTTTAAAGAAAAACCTCAATCTGGTGAAGGATGGATTAATGGAGGATATTTTGTATTCGAGCCTGAAATCTTTAATTATTTAAAGGACGATTCTACAATTCTTGAACAATTACCACTTGAAAATTTAGTAAAGGATGGTCAATTAATGGCATATCAGCATTATGATTACTGGCAATGTATGGATACTGTTAGAGATAGAGATTCTTTAAGAAATTTATTTGATAACAATAATGCCCCTTGGGTTAATAACTTAAAATAATGTATAAAATTTTTGAAAATAAAAAAGTAATAGTTACAGGACATACTGGTTTTAAGGGATCATGGCTAACTATTTGGTTAATTAAGTTAGGTGCAAAGGTTGTAGGAATTTCTAAAGATATACCTACCAAACCTTCAATGTTTGAAGAACTAGATATCGAAAATAAAATAACTCATTATGTTGAAGATGTTAGAAATCTGAAAGAAATTTGTAAAATAATCAATTTAGAAAAACCAGACTTTATTTTTCATCTTGCTGCTCAACCAATAGTATCTTTATCTTATGAAGACCCCACAGATACTATTTCTAGTAATGTTATTGGAACAATGAATATCTTAGAAGCCTTAAGATCATACAATGATTTGTGTACTGCAATTTTTATTACAAGTGATAAATGTTACGATAATATTGAGTGGATTTGGGGTTATAAAGAAACAGATGGTTTAGGAGGAAAGGATGTTTACAGTGGTTCAAAAGGGGCAGCTGAGTTAATAATAAAATCATATTACCATTCTTTTTTTAAGAAAAATAATAAAATTAAAATTGCTTCTGCAAGGGCAGGTAACGTTATTGGAGGAGGAGATTGGGCAATTAATCGTATTATTCCAGATTGTATACGTTCGTGGAATAAAAATGATTTAGTTGAAATCAGAAGTCCAAAGGCAACAAGACCTTGGCAGCATGTTTTGGAACCTTTAAGCGGTTATTTAACTTTAGCTGAAAAGTTGTTTAATGACGACAGCATTGACGGAGAGTCTTTTAATTTTGGACCTAATGCTGATCAAAATCACACTGTCGTTGAATTAATTGAAAAATTAAGTGCTTTTTGGAATTTTAAAAAATCTCAAAAAGTTTATAAAATTACTGAAAACATTAAGTTTAATGAAGCTTCATTATTAAAGCTTAATTGTGACAAAGCACTTTTTTATTTAGACTGGAAGTCGTCTTTAAATTATAATGAACTTTTAGAATTTACAGGGGAATGGTATTATAATTTCTATTTTAAAAAATCAAACATGTTTGATTTCACTATAAATCAAATTGAAAAATATGAAAGCAAAAGTAGATTCTAAGCAAGAAAAACCAACAATTGAAGGTTTAGTATTAACTAAATTAAAGCAAATTGCTCATCCAAAAGGAGATATCCTGCACGTTTTAAAAAAAAACGAAAATACTTTTAGCGAATTTGGAGAAGCATATTTTTCATTTGTTAAAAAAAATAAAATTAAAGCCTGGAAAAGACATTTTAAAATGACTTTAAACTTATCTGTTCCAATTGGAGAAGTCAAATTCGTTTTATATGATAAAAGAATTGGATCTAAAACTTTTAATAATTTTTTTGAAATTTATTTATCACGAAATAATTATTATAGATTAACTATTCCACCAAATATTTGGTTTGGATTTAAAGGATTAAAAGATGAAAATATTATATTAAATATTTCTAATATTCTACATGATCCACAAGAACAGGAAAATAAATTACACGAATCTTGTGAAATAAATTATAATTGGAACTAATATTATTTTTATGATTAAACTATCTAAAAGCTCTATTTCAAATAAAGAAGTTCAAGCAGTTTCCAAAGTTTTAAAAAAAGAATACTTGGGAATGGGAGATGAGGTTAACATTTTTGAAAAAGAATTAGAATCTTTTTTTGGAAGGCCTGTTGTATGTGTAGTTAACGGGACTTCCGCCCTTCACCTCTCCCTTCAGGCATGTGGATTAAAAATTGGACATGAAGTTTTAGTTCCTACAATAACCTATTTAGCCTCATTTCAAGCTATAACAGCAACAGGTGCTAAAGCAATTCCTTGCGATATAAATCCTAACACAGGTTTTGTAGATATAAACGATTGTAAAAAAAGAATTACTAAAAATACTAAGGCTATAATGCCCGTGCATTATAGTGGTGGAGTTGGTAATTTTGAAGAAGTTTTACATTTTGCGAAGCAACATAATTTAAGAGTTATTGAAGACGCTGCTCATGCATTTGGAACTACTTATAAAAATCAGAGAATTGGTAGTTTTGGAGATATAGCTTGTTTTAGTTTTGATGGTATTAAAAATATTACCTCAGGTGAAGGTGGGTGTATAGTTTCAGCAGATAAAGAGATTATTAATTATGTCAAAGATGCTAGGTTGCTTGGAGTCGAAAAAGATACTGAAAAAAGATACAGCGGCTCAAGAAGTTGGAGTTTTGATGTTAAAAATCAAGGTTGGAGATATCATATGAGTAATATTATGGCAGCAATTGGAATTGAACAATTAAAAAGGTTTGATAGTTTAGCTAGTAAAAGAAAAAAGATTGCAAGATTATATGATTCGATGTTTGAAGATATTCCCAATATTACTTTTTTAAAAAGAGATTATGATAATGTAGTTCCTCACATATATGTAATTTTTATTAAGTCACTAAAAAACAGAGATATTTTAAGAAAAAACATGTTGAAATTAGGAATTGAAACTGGACAACATTATTTACCAAATCATTTACTTAGCTTTTTTAATAAAAATTCAAATGTTAGTTTTCCTGGAGCAGATTTATTTTATAAAAACTCTTTGACGCTACCTCTTCATCCAGATATTAAAGTCAAGGATGTTGAATACATAGTAAATTCAATTTTGAGATTAACTAATAATGAAAAATAAATCTATTAGCAGTCCATTAGTTTCTATTATCATGAATTGTTATAATGGAGAAAAATATTTGAAAGAAGCTGTAGATTCAGTAATTGCTCAAACATATAAAAATTGGGAAATAATTTTTTTTGATAATGCTTCAACTGATAGAAGTAAAGAAATTATTAATTCATATAAAAATGATAAAATTAAATTCTTTAGTTCAAAAACAAATACAACTCTTGGGAAAGCTCGTAACAAAGCAATAAGTAAGTGTTCAGGACTATTTATTGCTTTTTTGGATGTTGACGACTTGTGGTTACCAAAAAAATTGGAAAAACAAATTCCTTTATTTGAAAATAGTAAAGTAGGGGTTGTAATTTGTGATACATTTTTTTTTGAAAATGATAAGAATGTTAAACAACTCTATAAATTTAAAAAACCACCAACAGGAAATGTTTTTAGTGACTTACTAATGAATTCATTTATATCCTTAGAAACAGTAATTATTAGAAAAAAATGTTTAAAAAAATTAGATCATTTTTTTGATGAACGTTTCAGTATGATTGAAGAATATGATTTCTTTTTAAGAATATTATTAAACTGGGAATTAAATTATGTTGATGAAGTTTTAGCAAAATGGAGAATACATTCATCTAGCTGGACATGGAAGAAAGCTGATTTATTTCCTTTAGAAAGAGAGATGATGATTGATAAATTTAAGACTAATATTAGTGACTTTAGTGTAGAATATTTTTCTGAGATAAAAGCTATGAAAATTAGAGGATTAATAAATAATTTTGAACTATTATGGTCAGAAAACAAAGGAAAATCAGGGCGTGAGTTAATAAAAAAACATATTTTTTATAACAAAAAGATTTTTATTTTATTTATATTTTCCTTTTTGCCTCATAGAGTTTATTGTTCTTTAAAAAAGAAAATTGAATCTGTTATTCTTTTTTACAAATGATCTTACTTTTCATAAAGCAAATAATTTTAAATATTAGTTTCTTATTCTGTAAATTAAGAAACAGATTTTATATATTTTTTAATATTAATAGAATTATAATTTTAACATTACACGAAATTCCAAATAATAATTTTCAAGATTTAAAAAATACTCTAAATCATTTAAAACTTAAACATGGTTTTATTTCACCTACTGATTTAGAAAATTTTTTTTTAGGTAAAAAAATGAACTTTGGAATTAAGTATCTTTTAACTTTTGATGATGGTTTAATTAGTAATTATTTATTTGCAAAAAACGTTCTATCAGAGTTGTCAATTAGTTCAATTTTTTTCATACCAGTTAAGTTTATAATGTTAAAATCTAAGAATGATCAGATGGATTTTATTTTAAAAAATTTTTGTGATGGAAACCAAAATTCAATTTATTATAATTCTATAAAAAAAAAACATTCAATGTCGTGGGATAATTTAGCTGAATTAATAAATGATGGTCACACAATAGGGTCACACAGCTTTAATCATCCCAACATAAAACAAATTGAAAGTGAAGAAAAATTAAAACTGGAAATAGTTAAGTCTTCTGATTTTTTGAATGATAAATTAGATGTAAAAATTAACCATTTTTCATTTCCTACTGGAACTTTTAAGGCCATTAATTACAAATCTTATTTAATGGCTCAGAAACATTACAGTTTTATTTATTCAAATATTAGAGGAATGAACTCAATTAATAATAAGATTTTGTGGAGAGATGATATTCATGCATTTGATAATTCTGATTATAATTTAAAAGTTAGTTTAGGATCATATCACTTGTTTTATTTCTTTAAAAGATTAAGAATGAAATTGTCATTAAAATTATATGTATAACATACCATTACCATCTTTAGGAAATCTATTGAAATCTTTTTTAATTAAGAAGGTTGATAACAAAAAATTATCTAAACCTTGGAGAATAAATAATAATCAAACTTCTATTTTTTTTTCAAGATCTTCATTCTCTATACTTTATTTATTATCATTAGTTAAGAAAAGTTTAAGTAATGATCCATTAATATGGTTGCCTAATTATTTTTGTAATCAAGCAGTTAATCTATTAAGAGATGAAGGTTTTAAAATTTTCTTTTACCCAGTTTTAAGTGATTTTAGACCTGATTGGTCAAAAATTGATAAATCAGTTCTAGAAAATAAACCTGATATTTTTTTGTTAGTACATTATTTTGGAATTATAAATGATATAACTAATTCAGTAAAATTTTGCAGAAGTAATAAATGTATTTTTGTTGAAGATTCAGCTCATTTATTAATTCCTTATGCCAACGTAGGAATTTATTCAGATTATTGTTTTTATAGTATTCATAAGCATTTAGCAGTTCCAGACGGAAGTATATTGATTTCAAATTTAAAAAAACCTAAATTCATTAGTAATGAAATTTTTTCAGATACTGAATTCTTTAATTCATTTATCAAAAAACACAAAAAAAGCAGTTTTCCATTTAAATGGGTTATAAAAAGAGTTGTCCAAAAAATAATTCCCAGTGTCATTATTTCTAAATTAACTAATAAAAGCACAAATAGTATAAATTATGGATCTGCTGAAATTTCAAATATTTCGAGAAAACTAATTCAGCTTGATTCAAAAAATATTAATAATTATTTAGTCAAAATAAGAAAAAACTTTTCATTTTTTAAAACTTCAAATTTTGGAAAATTAGAATCACTATTTTTTAATTACATTGAATTAAAGGCGAGTAATCCTTATTGGGCTATTATAGATTTAAAGAATAAGAATAAGCAAGAAAAAATTAAACAACATTTAATATCTCATTACAATATTTTGGATTGGATTGACTTGCCCAATGAAATAATCACTGATAATGATAATAATAAAGATATAATAAAGAGATCAAAAGAATTACTATTTATTCCAATTCATCAAAATGTAAAAGAGGTTTATTTAAAAAAAATATCCAGTTATATTATTAATAATTCGTCTATTGAATTTAATGATAATATTAAATTATTTTGGATAAATAATGATTCAGTTAGTTGGACAAAATTGATAAATAAGACTAAGTCTCCTAATTTATTTCAAAATTTTCATTATGCTCAAGTAAAAGAAAAAGACGGATGGAATATTGAAAGAGGTTTAATAAAAAAAGAAACTGAAAACTTAGCAATTTTTCAATTATTAAGTAAAACTTATTTCGGAATTAAGATAATAAGATTAAACCGTGGACCATTATTTTTTAAAAACAATATACCTACAAAAGATAAAGTAGATATTTTGAATTTAATAAAGAAAAGTATAAAAAATCCTGGCTTTAAAATATTTTTAATTTCACCAAATTTAGAAAACAATTATGATAATTATTTTCTTTTAAAGAGTATGAACTTTTTTAGAAGAAATATTAATCCGTGGGGATCTTCAATTATTAATTTATCTTTAACAGAGGAAATATTGAGGTCTAATTTAAATTCTAAATGGAGAAACCAATTAGTTTCCTCAGAAAAGAATAATTTAAATTTTATTGTTTCGCGTAGTGATTCTTCACTAAATTTTATAATGAATGAATATAGTTTAATGATAAAGAATGGATTGTTTAAGGGTATAAATCAAAATTTTTATTATGATTTATTTAGTCAGAATCCATCAAATTTTTTTATTCTTAAAACATTGTTCAATGATCAATGTGTAGCTTCGGCTCTTTTTTTAAAAAATGGTAATACGGTCGTTTATCAAATAGGTTGGAGTAATGATATTGGAAGAAAATTGAATGCTATGAATTATTTGATGTGGAATACCATTTTAGAAATGAAAAAAAATAAATTTAATTTTTTAGATTTGGGAGGAATTAATAAAAACACAACTGATGGTATTATAAAATTTAAGGATGGTGTTGGAGGAAGTAGATATGAACTAGTTGGTGAATATATTAATATGTTTATATAAATGAAAATAAACTATAAATATATAGGAGTTAACCGTGTATTATCACTTTTAAATCTTTTCTTTCTATTTGTTTTTATCTTCTGCTTGAATACTTTTAATACAAGTGATTACTTTTTAGACACATATAGTGTATTCTTAATTATATTATATTTTTTACAAATTCAATTTTTCCTTTTCTACGAGAGAATTAATAATAATCCTTTTGTAGTACTTTTATGCTTTGTTACAATTTTATTTACTAATTCTAGATTTATCACTTTTTTTATTGATCCTTATTCAAGCTTTAAGAGCTATTCTGATGGTGAATTAGGTTTTGTTGTTTTGTATTTACTGTTAGCCAATTTATTTTTATTTCTAGGATTAAATTTGAATAAAATCAAAAAAATAGAATTCAATAATCTCACTCCAAATTTTAATCTAAAAAAAAAGGCACCTCATTTATTTATAATTTTAGCTTTATTTATTCACATAATATCCCATTATGAGCTTCCTATTATTTCAACTTTAGTTAATTATTTAAATGTTTTTGTTTTTAATGGAGAGTGTATTATTTTAATGGCTATTACTTTTTTTCCTTTTATTAAATCAAGGCTAAGCAAAAAAGAAACTTTCATATATTACTTCCTAATATTGTTATACATCATAGTATTTACAATTCTGGGTAGAAGAGGTGTAATTCTAAATGTATTAATATATTATCTTATTTCTCAACTTGCTTTTAATAAATATGCACGTATAAGAGTAAAGTATATTTTTTATTTAATTTTTATAGTCCCTGTTACATTTATAACATTTGGATTAGGAACTATTTTAAGAAATCAACAATTACAAGCTGTTAGTAAAGAGCTTGATTTTTCTTTTTTTGAAATTATTCAAATTGCATACAAGCAAATCGTTAAATTTAATTTTTCGGATAATACAGAATTATTCACATTAATATTTAATAGAATTGCATATTTTGACTACACATCCTATTACATATTATTTAGTAACAAATTTGAAGAAGTTTTTACTTTTAAATATTATTTGCAAAGTATTTTTGATAATTTTCTTTCTCCAGGATTTAATTTTTTTGATTCTCCTAGAGTTTCAAATGCACTTTTTTTAGCTAAAAATAATGTGCCTGTAAATTTTGAAAATTTAAGTGATAATTATAATTCAATTCAAATTGGAATTCATGCAGAGTTTTACAATTTATTTGGATATTTTCCCTCTCTAGTTTTATTATTTATTATAGGATATGTTTTTAATAAAAAATATATTAATATTGCATCAATTAATAATTATGAAATCATGTTAAACAAATCAATTTTGTTATTCATTTTTTATTTGTTGCTAATAAGCTATGGATTAGACTGGCTCTTAATTTATTCATTTTCCATATATGTAACTTTTTATATTTTCAAATTTGTAATTAATAAACGTTTAAAAAAATAATATGAACAAAACTAATAAACAAGCTTTTGATTGGATACAAGATAATTTTCCATTTGAAAATTATATTCCAGAAGCTAGAATGAGTAGTTATTTTGAAATGCCTGATGCTATATTTAAATATGTTGGAACTGATGCAAAAATATTAGATTTTGGTGCTGGCCCTTGCGATAAAACTGCTATGCTTTCCCTTAGAGGATTTGATGTTACAGCATACGATGATTTTGGAGATAGTTGGTATAAAAAAGACGGCAATAAAGATAAAATTTTAGAGTTTGCTAATAATTCAGGTATAAATTATAAAATGCCAGATAAAGATGGAAATTTTGATTTTGAAGAAAAGTCATTTGATGTATTAATATTAAATAATATTATTGAACATTTACACAATTCACCTAGAGATTTTATAAATGAATTATTGAAATTTTTAAAGCCAGGTGGATATTTAATAGTAGATGTTCCAAATGCTGCAAATTTTAGAAAAAGAATAGACCTGCTTTTAGGCAGAACCAATTATCCTTCGTTTTCATCTTATTATTGGTCACCTAATCCTTGGAGAGGTCATAATAGAGAATATGTTAAGAATGATTTAGTTCAGTTAAATGATTTTTTAAAGTTGAATATGATGGAGGTTTCTGACCACCACTATCATTTAGATAAACTTTCAAAATTTGCAACTATTATTTTCAAGTTAATATGTAAAATAATCCCAGGCGTTAGAGAATCCTGGATATATGTAGGACAAAAACCTGAAGGTTGGAGGGCTAATCTCATACCAAGTCAAAAAGAGCTAGAGGATGCAAATAAAAAAAATTATTTCAAAGGATAGATTAAGACCTGAATCAATTTTTTTAAATACTTTTTTAAGTAATCTTGATTCTAATAATTTAAAATACTGTGTTGAAAGAAATTACGAAAATTACCCTGAAAAGGTCACAGGTGATATCGATCTCATAGTTTTAAAAAATGATTTAAAAAAAATTATTGACTTAGTAATTGTTTCAGGAGAAAAACTTGGATGGTCTCCATTTTTAATATATCCTAGTGAAAATGTATCTTATGTTGGTTTTTACAAACATGACTTAACAAGTCGTTTTGTTCTTGTTTTTGAATTTTTTAGTGGTGGTGTTTTCAGGGGCTTAGAATTTCTTTCATCTAAAGAAATTCTATCTAAAAGAATAAAGTATAAAGAAGTGTGGAAACCACACCCTGCTCACGAATTAATACTTACTTTATTTCACCACCTATTATACAGTGGAAAAGTCTATCAAAAGTATACTGCCAGAATTTCCGCACTATATAGTGAATCTAAAAATGATTTATATTTTGAAATAAGAAAAATTTATAGCAAAAATCTGACTAATGAAATCTTAAGCTTAATTAAAGACGAAGATTGGTTAGGTCTTGAAAAGATATCAAATAAAATTAGAAAGTCGTTTTATTTTTCAGCGTTCATTAATAATCCATTAAATAGTTTATCAAATGTAATTAAGCTAGTTTTAGCATTAAAAAACAAGCCTAAAGGGATTTTTATTTCATTTGTTGGCAATGAAAGTTTGTTTTTAGATTTGATAGATGAATTTATTAGTTTAGCCATAAAGTGGCATATATTTATACCACCTAAGAGGGCGCTAGTTAATTTAAAGTCTACATCTTTTTTAAAAGATGTTAATGGAATTATCAAATCTGGAGGTGTTGCAATTAGTATTAATAAATCAAGTCTATTGACTAAGAAGAATCTGCAACATATTTCTAAATTCATAGAAATCGAAGTTAAAGAAGAAACAACATTTTATTTTAGAAAAACTAATAAAAATAAAGTGTTTAATAATTTCAAAGCTTCTCCTCATAATCTTTGGCTTGAAATTCTAAATTTTTTATAAATGAATATTTTAATACTATGTGATAATTCTGGAAACGATGATGAGGGAATGAAAAAAATTTCTAGAAAAATTGCATTACAATTAAATCAAAACAATAAATGCAAAGTACAATTAGCGTCCTTAAAAGAAGTGCTTTTTAATTTACAAGATTATAAAAATATTGACATAATACATTCACTTTCGGGACCAACTTTTAAAACATTCATTTATATTTTTTTGATAAAAAAAATATTGAAAGGAAACCCTAAAACAATAATTTCAATGATTCACCCACATTGGAATATTTTTTCACACATAATGTTTTTTCTTTTTAAGCCAGATTCAATCATGACTTTTTCTTCTAAATGGGATTTGTTTTTTAAAAAATTTGTAATACCAAAATCTTCATTTAGTGTTATGGGTTTCGATCCAGCTAAATTTTTTAAAGTAGATAATAATTCTAAAAACTTGTTAAGAAAGAAATTAAACCTTCCGCTAGATAAAAAAATTATTCTTCATGTAGGCCATTTAAATAAAGGCAGAAATTTACAGGTTTTTAATTATCTTAAAAATGACAAAAGTTTTTATCCAATAATAATTGGCAGTACAACTGTAAGTCATGACAAAGATTTAGTAAAAGAATTGAAAGAAAATAATATAAATATAATCGACACATATCTTCCTAGAATTGATGAATACTACAAAGCGGCTGATTGCTATCTTTTTCCTACAATCAATTCACATTCATGTATACAAGTTCCTTTAAGTGTAATAGAAGCTTTAGCTTGTGGTCTTCCCATAATTTCATCCAAATTTGAAGGGTTACCTTTTTATTTTGATCATGATTATAATATTAAATACTTAAATTCATTTCACAATATAAACGATGAAATAAACAACATCTTATCTAAAGATGCTATTTACAATAATGGAATTAATAAATTTAGTTGGAATAATATATCCAGTCAAATGTTAGAATTCTATAGTAAGTTAATCGATGGTTAATAAAAATAATTTTTTTTTGTGTGTATTTGGTCCCGATGGATCAGGAAAGTCTACTGTTTATTCTGAACTTGTTAAAATCTATAATCCTGACAAAATTTCTCATTTTCATTGGAGGCCTGGCTTATTTCCTTATAAATCAAAAAAAAGTAAAGGTTTTGTCTCAGCTTTCAATAATCCTCATCAAGTTAAAACTAAATCACTAATTAAATCTTTTTTAATTTTATTATATATATACTTAGATTTTGTTTTTGGATACTTTTTTAAAGTAAAAAATAAATACCGTGAAATAATTTACTACGAGCGATATTTTTACGACTTAATTGTTGATCAAAAAAGATATGGAATTAAAGTAAACCCTTCCATTATTAATTTTTTTTCATATTTTGTTAAAAAGCCTGATTTAATAATTATTCTCGATGCAGATTCTAAAATTTTAATTGAAAGAAAGCAAGAATTGTCATTAAAAGAAATTGAAAGACAAAGAATTTTATATAAAAATTCTATCACAAAATTTTCTAAATCTTTAATTATAAATGTTGAAAATAAAACTCCCAAAGAAGTTGTGGAAATTATTTTAAAAACAATTAAAAAAAATTGTGAGTAAAAACAAAATATTATTCGTAGGTCCTTTGCCCCCTCCTCTTAGTGGTCAATCTTTTGTATTTAAAATTGTAGCTGACAATTTTGAAAATAAATTACTATTGGACACTAACAAGTTCAATTCTAATGTTGTTAACTTTTTTTTTTATTTTTTTTATTTAATTTTTTTGTTAATTAAGTATCGCATTACTTTAATTTACTTTACATGCTCTAGATCCTTTTTTGGATCTATAAGAGATGTAATCTTATTGACATTTGCAAGTATTTTAAAAATAAAGACAATAAATCATTTACATGGTTCTGATTTTAAACAGTTCTTGTCTTCTGTTAATTTTTTTTACAAAAAAATAATTTTAAAATGTTATCAACATGTTGATACTTCAATAGTTTTAACGCAAGGAATGAAAGATCAATTTCAAGACTTTAACCAAATGAAAAAAATTGTAATTCCAAATTTTTATCCCTCAAGTTTTAATGATATTCAATTTAAAAAATCACCTACACATAAGGTTCTATTTTTTTCTAATATAATGAAGTCAAAAGGTATTTTAGAATTTTTAAATCTTTCGGAAAAATTATTAAGTAATAATGACAATATTGAAGTTAATATTGCTGGAAAATTACAAAAGGATAATTTCATGTCTTTAAAAACTATATCAAACATTTTTTTTAAAAAACTTTATGGTATGCAAAGTAAATTTGGTAATAGAATTAGTTATCATGGTCCTGCTTTTGACAATAAAAAAATAAATTTATTTTCAGAAAGTTCTTTTTTTGTACTTCCCTCTTATCACGAAGCGTTTCCTATTTCTATTTTAGAAGCTATGAAATCTAAAAATGTTATTATTTCCTCCAAAACAATGTATATAAATGAAATAATGTCTGAAAAAAACGGGTTAATTTCTAACGACATTGAAGAAATGTATAATTATATTAATAATTTAGTCAATAATGAATCAGAATTGTCACGAATTCAAAATTTCAATTTCGATTATGTTAAGTTGTTTTCTCAAGAAAAATTTGTTAAATCTATAACCAAAGTTTTGAATTGACGGGTTTTCAATAAATTATTCAATTAAAATTATTTTCATAAACTATGAGTGAAAAATTATTAATCACAATTATTACATGTACATATAATAGTGAAACTACTATAGCAGATTGTATTAGTTCAGTCAAAAATCAAACCTACTCAAATATTGAGCACTTGATTATTGATGGGTTGTCAAATGATTCTACTTTAAAAATTATTAAAAGTATAAATCCTAATTGTAAAATTATTTCTGAAAAAGATGAAGGAATTTACGATGCATTTAATAAAGGCGTTTTATCTGCTTCAGGAGATATTATTGGGTTTTTACATTCAGATGATCTTTTTCATGATAGTGATTGTGTAAAGAAAATTATTTCTCATTTCAACAATAAATATGACGGTGTCTATGGCAATCTTAATTATATCTCCAAATTAGACCAAGCTAAAATCATAAGAAAATGGAGAAGTCGTAAATATTCACATTCTCTATTATCTAGAGGCTGGATGCCAGCCCACCCAACACTTTTCTTGAAAAATGAAGTTTATAAAAAACATGGGGGTTTTAACCCTGAATATAAGATATCAGCAGATTATGACTTTATGGTCAGAATATTAAATGACAGGATGTTAAATTTTTCATTTATACCTTTAGTGATTACTAAAATGAGATTAGGAGGTAATAGTAATCGTAGTTTATTGAACTTATTAAGAAAAATGAAAGAAGATTATAGAATTATTAAAGCTAATAAAATTGGTGGATTTTTCACTTTACTTGAAAAAAATTTCTCAAAAATTAATCAATTTTTTTAATTACATATATTAACTTTGTTAAAGTACTTTTACTTCATTATATCTAGATATCATAAAATCATCATTATTCAATAAAATAACAATTATTTAAAATCAATTTTAAAAAACATATATAAATGAAAGCATTAATATTAGCCGCAGGATATGGCGGCAGAATGAGTCCGCTAACAAAAACAATTCATAAAACATTGCTTAAAGTTAATGGGCAACACATTATGAATCGTATTGTTGATTCATTAGTTAAAAATGATATTTTGGAGATTATAATTGTTACAGGTTATAAACATAAGGATTTAGTAAAACATTTAAAGAAAAATTACAGTAAAGTAAATTTTAAATTTATTAATAATCCTAGATATAGAGAAACAAATAATATATATTCTTTATCAATAGCTTTCCAGAAAATAAAATTTGATAAAGACATTTTATTGATAGAGTCAGATTTAATATTTTCAGAAAACGTAATTGAAAAAGCTGTAAAATCAAAATACAAAAATTTAGCTCTAGTAAGTCCTTATAAAACCGGATTAGATGGTACGGTAGTTCAAATTGATGATAATAAAATAACTAATTTATTTCCTCCTCACCTACAAAGTTCAAATTTCAATTTATTTGACAAGTATAAAACATTAAATATTTATAAATTTTCTAAAGAATTTTGTGAAAAAGAGTTTAAGAATCTTTTAATTTATTATGCAAAATCTATTGACGATAATTGTTATTATGAATTAATTTTAGGAATATTAATTTATATGCAAAGAGAGGAAATTTATTGTGAAATAATAAATAATAATGATTGGACCGAAGTTGATGACCCGAATGATTTGACAGTTGCTGAGTTTGCTTTTAATAAAAATAAAAGAATTTCAATTCTTGAAGATACTTTTGGAGGATATTGGAATTTTGATATTATTGATTTTTGTTTTATTAGAAACATGTATTTTCCAACCAAGTCTATGATTTCTGAAATAAAAAATAATGTTTCATTTCTTCTGCATAATTATGGATCAAAACAATCAATTTTAAATAAAAAACTTTCGTATGTTTTACAATACAATGAAGATAGATTAATAGCCTTGAATGGAGCTTCTCAAATTTACCCTATACTTTCAGATGTTTTAAAAGATAGTAGTACTTTAATTCCTAACCCAACTTTTGGAGAATATCCTAGGGTTTTTAATATCACAGACACATATTCTGATACAGGAGAATTTGATTACAGTTTAGTAGAAAGTAAATTTGAGAATATATCAAATATTGTGATAGTTAATCCTAATAACCCTACAGGTTCAATTTTTAAAACAACTTGGATATTAGAAATGATTAATAAATACACTGATAAATTTTTTATTATTGATGAGTCTTTTATTGAGTTTTCGGATCAACCATCTATAATAGATAGTCTGGAAATTGAGCCAAGAAATAATGTAATTGTAATAAGAAGTATGAGTAAAACTTACGGTATGCCTGGTGTAAGGTTAGGATTTATATATTCATGTAATCAAAAATTAATTTCTAAAATATCTGCTAATTTGCCAATATGGAATTTAAATTCAATATCTGAATTTTTTATGGAAATTATTCTAAAAAATAAGTTAGCACTTGAAAATTCAATTATCAAAACAAAACTTGACAGAAAAATTTTCGTAAACTTATTAAATGAACTAGAAATTGTTGAAAAGGTTTATAAATCTGATGCTAATTTTATTTTATTTAGAGTAAATGAAAAATTAAAACAAAAAAAATTATCTGATTTTTTAATTAAAAAATATTCGATTTATGTTAAAGATGTTTCAGACAAGTTTAATTCGGAATATAACAACTATTTTAGGGTAGCTGTTAGAGATTTTAAAGATAACAGTAAATTAATTAATGCTCTAAAAAATATTTAAATAAGATTTTATATCTTCAGTTTTATAACATAGAAGTAATTGTTGAAAACCGAATGTTTTTATAAAGTACAATTAATTAGGTAAATGTTTATTTAAAAAGTGTTGAATAAGTAGATGTTACATGAGTTTAATTATTTCAAATAGTTTTATGTAATAATATTCAATATATGATTTTAGAAATGAAAGTTCCATCACCGGGTGAGTCGATTTCAGAAGTTGATTCCGACAAAGCGATTTTAGATTTTCCTGCTGAAAAAAGTGGAATAATCACTTTAAAAGCTGAAGAAGGAGATTCTGTTGCAGTCGGACAAGTGGTTTAAATATTTACCGAAACGAAGTTTTTAAATTATAGCTTATGCCATTCGATCCAAATTCAGCAAAGAAAGCAGGTAAGAAATCTAA
>TARA_B110000238_G_scaffold3611_1_pt1 | contig 24301 bp, 24 predicted proteins | sample TARA_B110000238 | Tara Oceans TARA_B110000238 (sample SAMEA4397569) | marine metagenome | biome: Polar Biome; feature: [SRF] surface water layer (ENVO:00010504); material: water (ENVO:00002006), including particulate matter (ENVO:01000060) such as... | depth 5 m | reverse complement strand
TTGGGGAAGTAGATCACGCTTTTAATACACTTACTAATATGAAGGTATATACGAAGGTATTACCTATCTACCTACCCTACCTACCACCCTATTACTTGGGGATGTAGATTAATTCTATACGCGTTTGAAGACACCTCTAATATATACTACTAATACTACTATACAGTACTGCTTACTACGCACCTACCTACTTATCACGCCTTCCACCTCGCGTCCCCCGTGCCTACGTGTAGTAGGTTGAAGCGTTTTAGGATGAGTTCTAGTTTTTCATTACTGCCGTCGAATTGCTCGCACTCGAACCCGCTAAACACGGGAACAACGTCTTCCCCTTTTTTAGCGACTTCGATCGAGCGCCGACACAACACCACGGCGTTGCGCTCTTTGCACTTGTTGCCTTTTCCGTCGATGTCCACGAACTCAACGCGTGTACGTTTTAGAAATTCCGAAACGGACTCGGACTCGCCGTGCAGAATCACGAACACGTTCTCCACGCGGCCGACGGGGGGCTGTGTGTTTTTCGTTGCGGTTTCATTTTTCGATGACTGATTTTCCATCGCGACGGTTTTATCGTCGTCTTCGCTCGTCCATTTCTTGCCGCTCTTCGCACCTTTTCGGGTGCTCCAGAACACGCGAGCGCCCAGCCCAAGGGCGGTACACCACTTTTGAAGTGTTTTCACATAAGTTTTGCTGTCGTTCATGTGGTCGATGCGAAGCACGGCGATTGTCGCGTCGCGGTCGTCGTCTGTCGCGTTTTTTTTATTCTTTTCTTCCTCTTCCCTCTCCGCCGCCGCCGCCGCCGCCGACCGTTCCTCCAGTGTTCGCGCCAACTCCATCAAGCACTCGGACCCGTGTTCGTCTAAATCGCTTGTTAGCGTCGTTGCAAACTTTTCAAGCGCAACGAGAATCAAACTTTGCGATTTCCTGGTGAGTTTTGAGGACGACAACTGTAGCGACGGCGGCGCTGAGTTTGGGTACGTGTGCGGGAGCGAAATCGTTAGCCTCACCGTCCCTCCGTTGTCGTCGTCCGGAACTCGCAACGTGAGGGATGCGCGCAGATTTGGTAACCGCGATACCTCGGCTTCGGTTGGAACCTCACCACCGTGATCCTCCCATTTGGACACCGCCGCGTTTAAAGCATCGACCTCGGTCACAGGAGTATCAACCACGAACCGAGAATCGGTAGATTCTTCCTCGGGATACATCGCCCCCAAAACCTCAAACTCCATGAGCTGACGTCGTAACCGCTCCATCACGCAGGTCATGGTCACCACATGTGCGCACAACACGACGTCGTGCGCACGAGTCAGTGCGCGAAAGCTTCGCGGCGAGGTCCTTGAGGTGTTCGGTGTTGTATTGGAAGGTGTTGTGACCAAATTTTCGGGTCCCACGCCGAAACGAAATTTGGTTCAAGCAGTTCACAAGGCGCGTCGGCTGGGTTCAGTGTCCTGACACGCGTGTCGCGATGTCACGCGCGATGTCGGCGAAATTCGCGCATGCGCCCGCGTGCACATCGCGCCCACCACCCTCGCGGCGCGCGTGGCGAGAAACCCGCCCTGAAACACGTCACGGTGCGTCCCGAGTAGGAAATTCGCGTCTCCCCGCATCCAATGCCATCTCCTCAACGGAGTACGACACCGCGCTTCTCACGGCTGAGCTCGAGAGTTTAGTCGAAGAAACACGAGTTTCCGGTCAGGGCTCAAACACGCACGTCGTCGCGTTCAGCGGAGGCGTGGATTCGTCGCTGTGCGCGTACCTGGTGTTCAAAGCATTCGGGGAAACAGAAAAGGACGGTGGTAGTGAGACACGTAAAAACAAACCGAAATCGTCGCAATCAAACGTATACGCCGCCATAGGCGTGAGCCCCGCGCTTCCTGAGTCACAACTCGTGGAAGCGCGAAAGGTCGCATCGTCGATCGGCATACAGTTAAAAGAAGTCCCAACAAACGAAGGGTCGCTTCCCGGGTACGTAGAGAACGAAGGCGAGTCGTGTTTTTATTGCAAAAATACGCTGTACCAAACGCTGCGGGCGCTGGCGAGCGACGCGGAAACGGAGGATGAATCGATTGACCCTGCTGCATCAACCTTTCTTTCTTTTGAAAAACACATAAAAACAATAGCGCTATACAACGGCACGAACTTGGAAGACACGGCTGATACGAGTAGGGTCGGATTAGTGAGCGCGGCGAATCACTCCGTGGCGTCGCCGTTGGTGCACACGCCAAAGGCGAGAATTCGGGAATTAGCGAAACTCGCGGGGCTTCCGAATTGGGACCTCGCCGCGGCTCCGTGCTTGCGCTCACGGCTCGCGCTCGGCGTGCAGGCGACCAGTGATACCTTGTTTCGAGTAGAACTCGCCGAGAGCGCCGTGCGTCAACTTTTAAAAATAAAACCCAACGAAAACATGCGCGTGCGAGTAATCGACGCGTTGGGCGGTGCTGATTCTGATGATTCTGGTTCTTCCAACGACGGTTCTTCAAACGACGGTTTCGCGGACGGCGGAACCGAACGAAACCGACTCGCCGTGGTTGAGCTGGATGCGATTCATCTATCGGCGGTGCGAACGAACAAAACGATTCACGAAAACTTGGTGTACCAGTTAAGCGAGTGTGGGTTCGTTTTGAAAAACGTTCGGGGGTTCAAAAGCGGGAGCGTCGCGAAGCGGGGGTGAAGCCGGGAAGCCCCGCGAAGTGAAGAGTTTTCGTTTCTTTTTGGAAACATCGAACAGTGTTCAAAACGTTTTCGTTTTCGCATCTTCTTCTTCATCTTCTTCCATCGTACTACTCCACCTACCCCACACAGCGACTCTCGGTCCAGCTCCCAATTGCTACCGCGCCGCGCGCCGCGCCGCGCGCAGCGCGGTGGATACGAAACGCGCGTCCACAAAACCAATCGGTAAGTGTGACCCTCGCGACGCGCGCGCGGACGCCGCGCGCGGCGCCTGGAAACTCTTTCCAAGCCCGTTTGATGAAGTGTCAAAGTCATCGGTCGCCGTTGTCGCGATCGCCTGCGCGAAACCGGCTTGGGAAACCGTTCCGAAGCGTCGTCCACCGCCGCCGGACCTTCCCGGCCCCGGAACGCCCGTCTCTGCGCCCCGTGAGCCACTCTTCCCACGGAAGCCCTTTTCCTTGCCGTCCCCGTCGCCAGACCGCTCGCCAGTTCCCGCCACGTCGTCATCACCTTCCGTCTTTGGGAAAAACTTGGGCGCCCCGTCCGTGCCCGTAACATCCGAGCGCCACGCGTCGTATATCGAACCCAATTGGTGCTGCACCGCGGCGACCACTACCGCCGCGGCGGCGATGCGCGCGATGACGCCCCACATGCGGGGGGGTCACACGAGTGTGACGTCGGGCTGATGATGAGAGGAACCCAAAAAGCGTCATCGAAATCTTATTGGAAAACGTAACGGCTCGACGTCATCAGCGCGAGACTTTTGCCGAACGCGCACAGACAATGTCCGCGCGGGTTGCCGCACCACAGGCAGGCCTCGGGGCGTGACCTCTGATACCCAAGATGCGCGTTCCAACGCCGGACGGGCGGGACGGGGGCGACGGTGAGATGAGGGACGTTCGCGTCGTTGCGGCGAATGTGGAACGACAAGAGGAAATGCACTCCCTTCACGGGTACTTCGAGTTTCACTACTGTCAGACCGTACGTATTAGACAGACAGAGGCAATAATAACTCTAAAAAGATACTTCCCCTGATGTGAATAGTCTATCCGTGTGTGTACTTCACACCTCCCTAGTGCAGCGCCGCGTTTACACAGTGGTAGGGAATCGATACATCGAAATAGTCCTCGCGCTCTACAAACGCGCCGCGTCGCGAAGAGCCTTACACACCGCGCATTTGCGTTTCAGCTTGTCGTGAGGGCAGGGGTTGCACTCCGCGCAGTTGTATTTTACCTTGCCGTGGGGGCACCCTGTGCACTCCGCGCAGCTCCTTTTCACCTTCCCGTGGGGGCAGGGGTTGCACGCCGCGCAGTTGCCTTTCTGCTCACCGTGGGGGCAGGGGTTGCACTCCACGCAGTTCTTTTCCAGCTTGCCATAAGGGCAGGGGGTGCACGCCGCGCAGGAGGGCAGGGGGTGCACTGTACGCACTTGTTTTTAAGCTTGCCGTTGGGGCAGGGGTTGCACACCACGCAGCTGTTTTTTCGCTTACCGTGGGGGCAACCGGTGCACAGGTGCACGCCGCGCAGTGGCATTTCAGCTTCCCGTGAGGGCAGGGGTTGCACGCCGCGCAGACCCTTTTCAGACTGCCGTGCGGGCAGCCGTTGCAGTCTGCACTGGCTTTTAAGCGTGCCGTGAGGGCAGGGGTTGCACTCATTGCAGCCCTGCTTCTGCTTGCCGTGAGGGCAGGGGGTGCACGCCGCGCAGTTGCCTTTCTGCTTACCGTGGGGGCAGGGGGTGCACTGTACGCACCTTTTTTTCAGCTTGCCGTGAGGTCAAGGGTTGCACGCCACACACTTCCGTTTCACCTCACCGTGCGTGCAAGGGTTGCACTCCAAGCACTCAAGTTTCACCTTGCCGTGAGTGCAGGGGTTGCACGCCGCGCAGCCGTATTTCACCTTCCCGTGGGGGCAGGGGTTGCAGTCCGCGCAGCGCCTTTTCACCTTGCCGTGAGTGCAGGGGGTGCACTCCGCGCAGTAATATTTCACCTTACCGTGAGGGCAGGGGGCGCAGTTCACGCAGTGGCGTTTCACGTTGCCGTGAGGGCAGGGGTTACACTCCAAGCACTCAAGTTTCACCTTGTCGTGAGGGCAGGGGTTGCAAGCCACGCAGCTGCGCTTCCGCTTGCCGTGAGGGCAAGGATTGCATTCCTCGCAGTCGCTTTTAACCTTGCCGTGAGGGCAGGGGTTGCACTGCACCACAAGTGTTTCATTACCTTACCGTGTGGGCAACCGGTGCACACGGCGCAGCCGTGTTTCAGCTTGCCGTGAGGGCAGGGGTTGCACTCCTTGAAGCCCTGTTTCAGCTTGCCGTGAGGGCAGGGGTTGCACTCCTTGCAGCTGCCTTTCAGCTTGCCGTGCGGGCAGGGGGTGCATTCCGCGCAGCCGTGTTTCAGCTTTCCGTGAGGGTAGGGGTTGCACACCGCGCAGTGCCTTTTCACTTTGCCGTGAAGACACCGTTTCCCCCCCAGCACGGCCATCCGCGAAGCCTCACCCGACACCCGTCGGCTCTCAATTCATCCCCCACCGCGTCTCGGGTTGTGTGGGAAGACCCAATCGTATTTCGGCGGCTCACTGATGTTTTTCGGCGCACCAAGCGGTTTCCCAGAAACATTGTTAAATCTGATGCGTGTCGTGCCGCACTCGTCGCGGCGCGGTGGCGGCGTCACTCGGTGTGATGTCGGGGAGTCACGTGGCGGAACCGCGAAGAGTCATTGGTGTGGCCGAACCTCAAATCCAGACGTGCAGACACTGGCGCAGAGGCGGGTGTTTGTTCGGCGAGTCGTGTGCGTTCGCGCATCCGCCAAACGAGCTGGGGAGCAGCCACAAAACAACCAGCGGCGGCGACGAAAGGGATGGCGATGGCACACACGCCGACGGTACGGACAATCACAACTCACCCCCGCGAACTGGCCGCCGCCCCAGGGTGAACAAGAAAGGCCGGTGCGGGCACTTGCGGCGGTTCCTGGTGGCTACCTTCGGCGAAAAGGTCCTGCAGAACGGCGTGGTGCTCGACATCGGAGGCGGGAAAGGCGAGCTTTCGTTTGAGCTTGAGAATTTACATGACGCGCGCTGCGTGGTGATCGACCCGGCGGCGTTACGCTTGGAAAAGTTCGCAACGAAAATGAAACACGGCTGGTACGACAAAACGGAGCGGCTGTTGAGGGCATCGGTCGATGGAGTACGGGTGGGCGACACCACGGGGGGTACATCCGATTTGAATGAAGACGTTGATGAGGTTCCGAAAAGAACTTCACCCGACGAAACTCCAAAAAAACCAGAAACCAAAACCAAAACCAAAACCAAAACCAAAACCAAAACCAAAACCGAAACCGAAACCAGACCCAAAACCCCCGCGCATCTGCGTTTGCTTTGGTTCCCGAGTCTTTGGGAAGCTTTGGATGTTGACGAGGAAACGGTTACGGGCGCGACACTGGAAGACACAGGGAACGTACCCGTCGCGTTACCACTCGAGGACGGGGTTGACGTACCCGTCGAGGACACCGTTAAACGCGGCGAGCGGTTACTGTGTGCCAGTAAAAAGAAACGACGCGACATGGCGGTGTACGAAGCCTGGGCGATGGCGAGTGCGGTTTCTTGCGTTCCGCGACGGCGAGATAGAAAGGGAGAAACAGACACGACGCGGGAGGGCGCCAAGGTCGGGCGGGCGCCGCGAAAAGAAAAAGCGCGAGCAAACCGCGGTAACCACGCCGACCGCGGATCCGTCGGAATCACGGACGCGTTCAGGAAAGGGTTTCGGGTGACACAACAACTCAGGAAGAGTGGCGAGGTTGTTGATGACTCGGCAGGCGGTGTAGTCGCGCAAATAGGTGCTACCGATACCCTGGACTCGGATCGGGGGAACACTTTGGATGCTTTGACGGAAAAAGAAACAGTTTCAGTGTTGCCGTCGCCCAAAGAGTCGAACTGCGAGTGTTGCGATCCCCTCTGCGGCGTCTCACCGCCCGACGCGGCTACCGTGCGTGTTCATTTACAAAACGCGACCCTGATACTTGGTATGCACTCCGACCAAGCCACGGAGTGGATCGTCGATTTCGCGTTGCGATACCGCGTCAGGTTCGCGGTGGTGCCGTGTTGCGTGTGCCCGACGCTGTTTCCAAACCGAAAAAGTAAGTATTGCATTTCCCACATCCCAACACTGTTTGCCCATACAATACTGACACTTTTCTTTTACAAAAAGTGGACGGATCCCAAGTTCGAACCGCCGCGCAGTTCGTGGCGTACCTTTTGAACAAAGCCCAACCTGGGGAGATTTCGGTTACCACGCTGCCATTCGACGGGAAGAACGTGTGTGTGTTTTCCAGCTTCGACGTGGATGGGGGGCGGGGGTACGGGCGGGGTGGTACCGTGCAATGATATGCTCTCGTCTTTTTGTCGAAAGCCGTGAAAATTGCACTCGCCTCTCCCTGCTCCTGACGCTGTCAGACTGCTCACTAAAGATCTCCTAACGCGCCTCTCCCGGACCAATACGCAACCAACGGGCACCGGGTTTTGTTTTTTCCAACCGACACGTCGTCTAATTCGCATATTCGCGGATTGGAAAGAAGCTTCCGAAACGCCTTCGTGTAGGCAATCGGTCAGGCGGTGAGGCTTCTTTTTATAACGGTGCACGGCGTAGACTTTGCTGCTGCACGGTTTTCCACGCCGAAACGCGAAAACTTCCGAAAACGCTTTTTCTTCCAGGGGGTGGTGCCGCTCGACGACGTTCACGCGATCTTCCGCATGGCCAGCAGCGCCCAAAAACGCGGACATGGACGATGGACTTACAGGCGGGGATACCCGAAAGCCAGGTGCGCAAACGGACGCGTGTGCGCCCTGGAGCCGCGGCCGACCCGAAGGTGCGAATTCTCGCCTTGGGGAAAAAAGCCTCCACAAAGGTCAGGTGTTTTTGCGGCTTGACGCGTTTTGTTGATTGTGATCGCGTGATGATCTCCCCCGTCGCTCATTCGGACGCGCGCTCCGGCGTTGGATCGCGCGTGGCCAGGGTAGATCGGCCCTGGGCCCACCACACGGAAGCATGTCAAGAAGCGGCTCGTCCTGGTTGTTCGTCACCAACCTCCCAGGCGGCAGCACGCAGGATGACTTCTCGCTGCTGTTTTCGCAAAGCGGATGTGTGTCGTCCCGGCTCACCTCGGACCATACCGGGCGGGCGGTGGGTGGGTACCTGGAGTTCCCCGACGAACCGTCCGCGATGACCGCCAGGAACTTCTACGCCGGGTTTCAGGTAGACGGCACAGGCGGTGCGGGGCTTTCCTTGGAACAAGTGGGAGGGTTCCCCCCCGGGGACGAAACACACGGCCGCGGGGGGTCGTCGGGGGCGAAAAGGCCTCGGCTTGAATACAACGCGGGAGGGCAAGGGCAACGCAGCGCGGACGAGGGGTACGAGCAACACGTGCCGTACGACCCGGAGAGCGTTTCGGTGTACAACCCAGGGCAGGCGCAGCCCGGCGCGGTGCACCACCAACACACGCAACACCAAAATGGCGCGATGCACCAAACACAGACGTACCACCCGCAACCGCCGCGGTACCAAACCTCCACGTCGGTCGGGTCTATAAACACCATGGTCCAGACCCCCGCGCCGTTGGCACAAATACAACAAATACAACACCAACAGTTAACATACGGCAACGGAGGTCAGCCCGGCCGGCCGCCGCCCAACGACCCGCCTGTTCAGTGGCAACCGCAGCCGAGCCACGACCCGCCGGTACCCAGCGTGATGACGCACCCGCACCAGCACAACAGGGGCGTGGAGCAACCGCGGGGCGGACCCGCGCCGCCGGCCAGCCAAAACAGACCGCCGACGATGGCGCCGCTGCCCGGCCCGACCCCGATGCCGTTGCCCGGGCCGGGAATACCTTCAGGCCCGAGGGGACCGCCGTACGGAGGGGGGGCGATGCTTTCTGGTGGCGCGCCCCCGAGCATGTACGGGCAACAACCACCTCCCGTGAACCACGGGCCTCCGCTGATTGGCGCGGCCGGGATGGTGGGCGTCGCGCCGATGATGGGCGCCATGGCGAGCGGACACGCGCCGTCGTACCGGCCCCCGTTCGTCCAGCAGCAGAAACAGCTACCAAGAGACGCCAGCCCAACGATTTACGTGGAGGGCGTCCCCGCGGACGCCACCGTCCGGGAGATGGCGCACGTGTTCCGGCCGTTCGAGGGATTCAAACACACGCGGCTGGTGTCGAAAGAATCCGTCAGGGGGCCGCTTTGCTTCGCCGAGTTCGAAACCGCCGAGCTCGCGAGCTCGGCGAAGGACACGCTGCAGGGGTACCTTATCGACCGGGACGATCTGGAGTCGTCCTCGCTGCGCATATCCTTCGCCAAGTCACAGGGGAACCCGCCCCGGAATGCGGGGCGGGGGCTGAGGGGACGGGGAGCTTCTAGCGGCGCGGGCGGGCGAGGGAACGAGAAACGGTAGATTTAAAGTCTAAAAATCGAGGGTGATGAAGAAAACACGAAAGGAGTTGAATGGAATGGAATGTAAGCGTCGACTGCGTGTAAAGTGGTTGAATCACAAGCGTCGAGTTTGAGTAATAAAACGCCGTATGCTGCTCTAGCGCTCGGCGTCGCTCGTGGGGTTTGTTAAAAATGTGAAGGTTTGTCTTGTCGGGTTCTTCGTCGCGTCACGTACGTCGCGGAAAAATTACTTAGCGTCGGCGGTGGCCTTGTCGCCCATTTTAAACTTTTCGTCCGTCACGTCCCTCGCCGACCCCACCCCGAACTTGACGCTGATATCAACGGAAGGCCTCAGCGCGCAGCAGTTCGCGATGGCGATGTGCGCGGGGTTGTTAAGGAACTTCTGTTCCAGTTCGGGGTCCGCCTTCGCGTCCGTGTCCACCGCGACGTACGCTTGTTGCTCAAGGTTGTAGTCGAACCGGGGCGCCCACTTCCGCGACCCCAAGCGGGCGGTGTAGCTGCAGTTATCCACCATGAACGCCAAGCCTTTGGCGTGCATGTAAGGGTTCAAGGAATCCACGGCTTCGATAACAGACTCGTTGCACACCTCGGAGTACGAGTGTCCTTTTTCCCGGAGGGTGTCGATTTGCGCCATCATGCACGCGCAGTACACACCCGCGGTGAACGAGTTCACCGGGATATCCTCCTCCACCCGCTCCGCGCGCACCGTCTCGCCAACCGCCCACATGGACGACGTACCCACCTTGCCCATGGGGAACGTATCGAACCGCTCGCACGCCATCACCACGGACCGAATTTCGTTCTTGGACTCGACTTCTTCGTAGCACTCGTACAAAATGTCCTTGCACGGCATGTACGACGCGGCATAGGCTTTCATGAACTCTTTCTTGTCCGGTACCATCTCGTACACCGCTTTGATACCTTTGGTGCTGATGGTTTTCGTGATAGGACCGGTAATGCACTCCACCGTGTTTTTGAACGCATCCGTAGGGGTCATGCCTTGCTTGGTGTACCTGCGGTACAAGGACTCCACGATCCCGTGCACGCCGCCGAGCAGAATACCGCGCTCGCCGAAAATGTCGCTGCGGTACTCGCTCTCCAGGGTGGTGGCGAAGGTGAACGGTGAGCCGATGGCGATGGACCACCCCAGCGCGATGTCCGTCGCGTTCCCAGTCGCGTCCTGGTGCACCGCGAACGAGGCGTTGATGCCCGACCCGCCAACGTCCTTGCCTTGCTCGTACAGCCTGCGCACGCTCGGCCCCATGCCTTTCGGCGCCACCAGCACGACGTTGATGTCCTCACGGAACGTCTCGCCGTCGCTCTGCATCACACCTAACAGGAACCCGTGCGACAAACCCAAGGTGCTGCCGGGCTTCATCGCCGCCAAAATGCGCGGGTACATCTTCGCCTGCGCCGCGTCGCTGATGAGCAGCATCACCAAATCGGATTTCGCGATGATGTCGAAGGTCTCGCCCAAGGTACCGTCCTCTTCCGTGAAGCCGCACTCCCGCGCTTCGTCGTTTGACTTGCTCGACGGCCGTAAACCGACGCACACCTTGACGTCCATCCCCGCCTCTTTAAGCGAGTCCCGGAAGTTCTGGCCCTGCGCCGGGGCCTGGCTTCCCCATCCGATCACGCCGATGGTGTTGATACCAGCAAGGGCTTCGGGAAGCTTCTCGAAGAGATGCCGGCCGCCGCGCACGATGTACTCGCCCTCGCCAGCCACGTCCACGAGCTCCTTTTCGAAAATCTTGGTGTTGATGTCGAGGTCGGGGGCGCTCGACGCGGCGTTGCTCACGACGCTACGGCGGCCACGCGTGACGGACTTTCCGGCAACGTAGGGTTTACCCGAAGACACGGCCTTGCGAGCGCCGAGCTTGGTCGCGTTGGCAGGGGCGGCCGCGAAGACGCGAGTGGCGGACATGGCGGACGACATGTTGATGCGGCGGGTGCGAATCGACCGCGGGAGAAGGGTCGTGCAAGGGGCAATGGCCGGAGTACGGACGGGACGGGGGGCGATGGATTTGCGCGATTTGCGGGGAAGCGGCGACAAGCGCGTCCGCCGACAAAAAAATGTTGAAAAAAAATCGCGACGGATCGTATGGCGCCAGTCACAGGATTCCAGGCGCCAGGTTAGCAGGAATGGGTCTCGGAAGTCGACCAAAACGATTTTTGCCGTTTTTTTCTTTCACAGTTTTGTTATTTGCACATTCTACGTACCATTCTAAAGTCTACTCCTCCCTCCCCTCCCATCCCCAAACGCGTCGCCGACGCTCCCCACCACCACCACTGTTTTCCCCACCACGTCACGGTGCTCCAACGCTTTGAAACTTTTCCAAGCCTGTTCCAACGAACACGCCGAGCGTTGTCGGTCGACTTTGGGTTTCAAGAAACCGTTCGCTAACATCGACCCGACTTCTTTCGTACACCGCGCCATAGTTTCCTTATCTTTACTCGCATGCGCACCCCAATACACACCGTGTACCGTGATGTTCTTCACCAGCGCAAGGTTCATTTGCAGTTTTGGTATCTTGCCAGACGCGAACCCTATGACTAAAACCGTCCCACCCCATTTCAGGGACGAGATCCCTTTTTGGAACCCAGCGCCACCAATGGGGTCGAAGAGCACGTCCGCCAATTCGCCTTTTAGTGCCTTTTTAACCGCCACAGGCAACCCCGCGAAGGTTTCCTCTACATTTCGCGGTGTATCCTGGTCAATCTTGACATCGTGAAGCGTATCGCTGTCCAGACACACATCCGCGCCCGCTTCTTGGCAGGCTTTTATTTTTTCCCCGCCTCTCGCCACCGCCACCACGAAACACCCAATCGCTTTCGCGATTTGCACCGCCGCGTACCCCACGCCCCCGCCCGCGCCTAACACGAGCACGTTCGTACCAGGGCCCACTCTGGCTCGGTGCACAAGCGCGAGGTACGCGGTGCCGTACGCGATTGGGAACGCAGCGGCTTCGGCGGGCGAGACGTTTTTGTTTTTTGGGACGGGAAAAATAGATGACGCCGCATCTGGTACCACCACCTGTTCCGCCATAGCGCCTCCCCCGACCACCACTCCCGCGACGGTTTGCCCTACCGCGAACGTCTTTGCGTTCTCCACATCTCTCCCCAGCTCAGCAATCACTCCGCAGAACTCGCCTCCCGGAATGAACGGCAGGGCGGGCTTTTCCTGGTACCGGTTACGCACCAGAAGCACATCCGCGTAGTTCAACGAGGCGCAGATCACGTTGACCCTGACGCCCTTCGGGGGCACCACGGAAGGCGCGGGCACGTCCTCCACCCCCAAAACGCCCCCATCGGCACGAGACCTCGTCGGGTCCCCCCAGGCGTGGCACACCAGCGCGCGCATCGCGCGAGTGACGGTGACGGAAGCACGCAATCGTTGTTGAAAAATTTCGCTGGCCAAAAGACAAACGAGACGAACTAGAACCGAGACTACACACGAAAAAAGGGACACAGCAGAGAGCAAAACTCTTTTGGTTTGTGTTACATGGTATAATCACGCCTTCGCCGGTCACGTCGCGCCGGCCGTTTCCTCGCCCCCGGTTGTTTTTCCCTCGCCCATCTCCTCCATGCGCTCCAGCAAGCGCGTCAACATCGCTTTCTCCTCCCCAAACTGCTCGTCCTCGCGGTCGTTCTGGAAGTTCGCCAGGTACGAAATTAGCTTTTCTTTGTTTTTCAAAAGAATCGTCTGCACCGCTAGGGACTTGTCCGGGTTCGCCACAAAAACCTTGAACACGTGAAACGCCTCGAACTGGATGGAGCGCGCTGCGTTTAGTGAAACAAAGGGGAGGAAGGGGAGGAAGGTTGGTTAACGTGTTTCGCGACGTGTATGCGTAAACAGTCACCCGTGATCGGGCCTCCACAGGGCACTTGTGATGTGTGTAGTAAGAACATGTGTGTAGTAAGAACAGGGCACTTGTGATGCGTGTAGTAAACAGTCACGTAGGCGCGGTAACAACGGTCGGGTGGATTCGGGTTCCTGCGCAAGGCCGTCGGATTACCTTCGTCGCGCAGCAGGTTCATCATGAGGCACATGTTCTCCACCGAGCCGATGTACTTCAGCATGGATGGGGCGTTGGATCGGTCAAGAAGCAGCTCGCTGAGAAGCTTCAAACTTTGCCGCCTCGTGACGTAGTTTCCCGTTTCCAGCATCTGGTTAAAGGCCGGGAAAAAGACGTCGTACTTTTCCGAAAGAAACGCCGCGCTCAGGTTTTTGTGCCTGGTGAGGATTTCCTTCCGATTGTAAAAATTATCGTCAGTCGGGGTATGGGCAACCAGGGAGGCGGTGTGTGGTGGGTGGGAAAGGCCCTTACCCGGAAACTCGCCGCGGCGTCGCTTGCCTGATTGTAAAAAAATAAATGTCAGTCGTGTATGGGCAATCAGGGAGGCGAATTGTGTTGGGTGGGAAATACGTACCAGTTCGAACGTGGGTAAAGACATGTACTGAAACATCTTTTGAAACTCGGGCGCACGTAGCAGGTGGCGGCACAACGTTTCGTACCGCGCGACTTCCTGAGATTGTAAAAAATAAATGTCAGTCTGTATGGGCATTCAGTCGGCGGAATGTGGTGAGTGGGAAATACTTACCCTCAACATGGTGCCGTAGGTCAGGGACGCCGCGTTGTTCCCGACGGCGTCTTCGCCCAGCTCGCTCGCGGTGAGCAGAACAAGCAGCAAGTTCGGGTTGTCGTTCAAGTGCTCCACGTGCGGCAGTTGTTCGTTGCCGTCGACGACTAGCACGTGCCGCACCACCGCGTTGAACACCGCCGCGGCGTCTTTCCGGGTTTCGAAGTACAACTTGGGCAAGAGCGTGATCAGCTTTTCGGTGACGTTTTGTTTGTGCGTTTCACACGCCAAAGCGGCTTGATTGTACACAAGAAAAGTGGTTAACGTCTTGTGTATCGCGCCGTGTGGACAACAGTCACCAGCGTTAGAAATAAAATAGTCGTGGGATTTGGGAAAGGCCAACTACTTACCTTGCAGCTCGGGATCCGGCTCCTGGTCGTCCTCGCCGCCGCCGAACATGATGACCCTCATCTCGCTCAAGTACTTCGCGCACGACTCTTGGCACTGGGTTTGGAGCGGGGGGTGGGGAAGGGTGGGTCAGTGCGTGTGGTGAGCTGGTGCGGCTAGTGGCGTGTTGAAGATGCTTAAATCTCATCGAGAGATCGCGAAAGGAACCTCGTGGCAATTTGCCAATCAGAGAACACCCCTACCTTCTCGTCGCCCCCGTCCGCCAAAACAGTCAACGCGTTGCTCAGCTTCAGCGCCAGCTCCGCGGGCGTGCGTTTGTGTTTCTTGAAAAACGACGACATCGCGAACGAGGGACTGCCGGACGCTTGCGCAGAGCCGTAGTGGCGCGATTGAACGGTGCCATCGCGTTTCGAGGGGCGGCGTTTCCAAATTTTTCTGGGCATCAAAAAAGTCAAAGCCAACGAATCGTCGATCGGTCGGTGCGCAGTCGCGCGCGCGCGTGGCCACCGCGGTGCTTTTCGTTATTAGACGACGCGCGGGTTGGCGGCCGTGCGGAGAAGACGTGTGTTCGTGGTACCACGAAGTACCTGAACGTACTCTTCTGTTGAGTAACAGACCGTCGAGCCAGGTTCACCGACCACCACCATGGCGCCCATCGACCTGGCCATGATCCGGCGCCGGGCGGAGCACAACGAAGGCATGGTGAGTACGCTTGAGGAGGTTTCGTTGCACCAGCAGGAAATCGAGAAAATCGAGGGGCTTGGCCAGATTTGCCGCCACCTTAAAATCCTGTACATCCAGAACAACCTTATAAGCAAGCTCGCGAACCTGCACCGGCTGAAGGAGTTGGAGTACGGAAACTTCGCGGTGAACAACATCGTGAAGATTGAAAACTTGCAGCGGTGCGAGAGCCTTGCGAAGCTCGATTTGACCGTGAATTTCGTCTCGAAAGCGAGTTTGCTAACCGTACACACGCTAAACGCTAACTACAAGCTGACGGATTTGTACTTAATGGGGAACCCATGCTGTGACTTTGGGGGGTACCGGGCGTTCGTAGTGGCGACGCTGCGCAACCTGAAAAAGCTGGACGGGAAAGACGTGACGCCGAGCGAACGGATATCGGCTACGCAAAAGTTGCCGGAAATCACGGCGCAGCTTCTGAAAGAACTGAAACGAGACGGCGTGGACATCGACAACGCGCGGAAGGTATCCGACGCCAGGGACCTGGCACCTGACGAAAACGACATTGCTGAGATTCTGCAAACTCCGGAAAACGAAAGGCGCTGGTGTCCCGCCACGCGCGTCGCGGAGCAACGCGAGAGCGCCGCGTTGCGGGACGAACAGGTGCGTGTTGGGGCTTTCCAAAATCCGCCACACCGGCCGTTTACCTGCGCTGTGTGGAGTGTCGTTACGGCAAACGTCTTACCACCCCGATAAGCGCACCCCCGAGTTCAAGACTGTTTACTCACGGTACGAAAATCGCCCTGCACTTCCGACTCCGCGACTGACCCTTTTCTTTTCCAAGCGCAGGATGGCAAAAAAAAAGAAAACGTCGACGCGCTGTTCGCGAACGACGGCGGCGGCAGTCGGCGGTCGCAGAAACCCAGGCACGTCGGTTTCCCCGAGCTCCCTACAGATATGTCAACGGCGCGGCAGTGCAACGAAGGCGAGTTCGATTTCCGTTTCGACGAAAACGGCGGGGAGTTTGGCGAGTCGGTAATTCTGGAAGGTTCGCGTCGCGCGTTTCCCAAATCCCGGACCACTATTACAGCCCCTCTCGCTACAGTACACTTCATTAAAACGAGTTACTACATACACACGTAGACTGTTTGCCCATACAAGACTGACCTTTTCTTTTATTGGTATCAGTGCAGGTTGGGAAGTTCATGGACACTTCTTTGATGGATGTGGACGTGCATCCGAATTTGGTCCGAGTGCTCGTCAAAGGACGGCTCCTGCAACTGGCGTTGCCGGAAGAGGTGCGGCCTGACTTGAGCATATCGCAAAGATCGAAAGTCACGGGGAGTCTCGTGATACAAATGCCGAAACTCAAGGGCGATTCGGGGAAAGGTTCGGGCGAGGGTTCTTCGATTGGTAAACAAAATAAAAAAGATATCTCCAACCGCAACCCGGGGTGGGCGGCGAGCGGCACGGGGAGCGAAACCGGGGATGAGCTGCGGCGCCGGAAAGGACGAGGTAACTCTGGGTTAATAAAGAAACTGGGTAACGTGAGTTTGCGGAATATCGTGACTGACACGCACCGCACCATCGGCGGCGGCGGCGACATTATTTCCGAAGCGCTCAAACCGCCCGCGCCCGCGGTCGCCGCGACGCAAACCGCGGTGTACGGCTCGGAAAGCGACGACGAACCGCCCGAGTTGTAATTTAAAGGAAGACTAATTACTCTGTCCCTGACATCGTGCGTCCTCGAAGCTAATACACGCACAGCTGTGCGTCGTATCGGGTATATAGCATACCGCGACGCCCGCGTCGCTTTGTACGTCTCCCTTTTTTTACATCACTTATTATTTTTTCCCCTTCGGTCCCGTGCCCGTGATCTTCTCGAACGCGGCTTGCCCCAAAAGCCACACCGCGAAGAACAACGCCGGGCCTAGCACCACGCCTCCTGGGGCGAAGTACCAACCGAACCAGGCGTCGGATAAGGCGACGTCACATATTTGGGACGCAGCGATTGCGGGCGCGGGCACGGAGGCGACGAGCGCGACGGAACTGATGGCGCTCGAAACGACGACACCACGCGATCGAACTCGATTTCGGTGCGATTTCGCTTTCGGGACGGAGGCGTCCGGAAGTCGTGCGACGACGACGCGGCGTGCGCGGGCGCGGCGGGTCCCTCGAGTCACCACTCGCGGGACATGCCGCGTCGTGGACGCCAAGGCTGACATCTCACAAAGAAACCACCAAAGCGTGGAGTGTTCTGTGATGAACGCTCCGAGACTCGGTTTCTTCGAAAAACGTGCCTCGGACTTTTCGTTATTATTTTCGGTCGCTTTGCAGTCACGCCGAAAAAGAAGCTTCCCCTCACTCTCGCGAGCACCCTGGAGACACCGCATACACTCGTTCGCGTGTTCCGAAGCAACCAAAATGCCCCGCATCACTCGCATGTCGTTCCAAAACACCACCGCGCGCCTCGCCGTCGCGGTGCTGGTGTTCGCGGCGTGCGCCTTGCGGTGCGGCGCGGTCGTTTCCGAACCCGAGGCTGGGTTGGCAAAAAAAGTTGTGCCCTCCAACCCCAACGCGCTACCAATACGTCTCCCCCCTGACCCGAAGTGCCCGTGGCTCGCTGACGGCGTCGTGGGCGCCGCGCGCGCCAGCCCGCTGGTCGCGGCGATCGTCGCGAGAACGCGCGCAGCCGCGCCCTTCGGCCCGGGGAGCTGGCCGGACAGGTTCACGCTTTCCGAGGCGAACGCCGAGGAGGGACCGAAATACGGCTGGAGCAAGGCCGCGATTTTCTCCTTGACCGTTCCGGTCGACCAAGCGTCCGCGCAGAGCTGGCTCCCCGATGCGCTGCTCACTGTGACACCGGACAGTACCGCCCGAGTGTTCGTGGCGTGGTACCCCGACTCCTTCTGCTGCGGGCCGTACCACGAAATCGGCATTGTTTTGAACGTGACGCACGTCAAGTCTGGAATCACGGCGGCGCACTGTCCGTGGATGCTGGTGGACTCCGACCGCAGCATGATCGCGGGAAGGGAAGTGCTTGGGTTTCCCAAGAAACTCGGTACGTTTTCGTTCACGGTGAACGGCAAGGAGGTACGTGAGTTGTCCACGACCGAGCTGGTGGATGCGCTGACGGCATCCGAGACTGTTGCCGAGATCAAAGCAACCGTTGAGAGAGGCGGGACTACTTTGTTCAACGCCTCCGGTACGCTAAGCGGAAAAGCGCCAGTCGGGACCACCGCGTTCGGGGGCGTGGCGAACGAAACCCTGGCGTTTCTGAACGTACAAACGAACCACCCGATCCCCCCGAACGCAGATGGGACGAACGACCCCGCGTGTCTCGGGAACCGGCCGCGGCTAGTGCAGTTCACGTTTGACGAGGTTCCGGTTGTTGGTAACGCGTGGGCGGTGGCGGACACTGTGCTTGTTTTGAACGGCACGAAAACGGACAAAATCACCACGCCGTTTACCAGTACTCTTCCGAGTTCCAACGGCAGTGCAAGTACACAAAATTCCGTGCAAAGCAGGGTAGACGTCCTCACCGCGAGTTTCGTCGTAACGAACTTCTACACCGGCACAGAACAAACCCCCGCGATGGGCGAAAGCGTTCCGCAAGGGTACGTCGAGGACGACGATATTTACTGGCTGCGGTATCAGTAGATTTTGTGTATCAAAACGTGTCTGTGTCTGTCCTCTGTATCTTCTCTCGTCCCAATCAGACGTAACTTCTCAGTCGTTTCCCTCGTCCGGTTTGTCAAACCCGAAGTAGCCACGGATGGTGAACGGCTCTTGCTTGATCTCGGGATCGAGCTTGGCTTCGGGCTCTTGCTTGATCTCGGGCGAACGCTCCGGCTCGCGCTTGACCCGCTTCGAACTGGGCGGAGCCGCGCGTGCCGCTTTGCACGTCGTGCAGCTGTATTTCAGCTTGCCATGGGGGCACGGGTTGCACGCCGCACAGTTTTTGTTCAGCTTGCCGAGGGGGCAAGGGGTGTACTCCACGCAGTCCTTTTTCACCTTGCCGTGCGGGCAAGGGTAGCAGTCCGCACAGTTGCTTTTCACCATCCCGTGAGAGCAGGGGGTGCATTCCGCGCACCAGTATTTCCGCTTCCCGTGGGGGCAGGGGTTGCACTTCTCGCAGTTGTTTTTCACCTTTCCGTGAGGGTAGGGGGTGCAGTCCGCACAGGCATATTTCACCTTCCCGTGCGCACAGGGGGTGCACTCCGCGCACTTGCGTTTCACCTTCCCGTGGGGACACGGGTTACACTCCTCGCACGGGTTTGTCTCCCTTCCATGCGAGCACCGCTTCTTTCCCATCACGCTTGGTCAGTCGTCGCGTGCCGCGCGCCAGGACGTGTGCCCGTACACGCGAAGAGGAGTCGTAGCTTTGTGGTGACGTTTTCGTTCATGGCCAGAAAAAAAGTAACGGAGATGAAAAAAAGGATGACCGAAAAGCGCGGCGACCTGCCAGCTAGATCTCTGCCAGCTGGCCTTCCCTCATTTCGCGGGCGCACTCGCGTCTCCTCGTGACTTGGTGGGATGTCTGCGAGCCCCGCGCGAACGTTTCTGTTCGCGCGTTTCGCGCAGCACGGCGTCACCGCGCGCGCGGCAGCGTCCGCGCGGCGTGTCGCCGTCCGCGCGACCCCGTTGGCGCGGTGCCGAAATGACACATTCGGCCAAATCGGTTCTCTCGGCGGCGCGCCGCGCGTCTTGACCGTCCAAGGAGGCTCGCGCGCGTTCGTTTCCGCGTGCGTGTTTCGCGACGGAGGGAGACGACAAGGCTTCGGGTTACTCAGCGCGCGACGACGACTCGCCGGTGTACGAGTCGTGGTCAACGCGTTGGGCGACGTGAAGGAGGAAGAGGAACCTGATTTACCCGCCGCCGACACTGTGTCGGGAGCACGAAATCTCGACTCGGTTTCGGAAACACAAAAGGCAACCGCCACGCACAAGGCAACCGCCACGCCGGAGGACGCTTCCAAGAAAGGCTCGCACCAGCTCATCACTTTTTTCATGTTCACCAAGGTTCCTTGCTACGAAAAGGAACTGGAAGAGCACCGGGCGTTCATTGAAACAAACGAGTTGGAGCTTCGCGGGCGGATATATCTCAACGGCCAAGGCGTAAACGCGCAGATGAGCGGCAAAGGAACAGATGGCGAGACGTACGCGCGCTGGGTGGAGAAACGCACACACTTCAACGGCATGCGCATTTCAATTTACCCAATCGATGCGCAGGCGCACCCCAAGCTGTCCCTGCGGTACAAGCCGCAGCTGGTGCAGCTGGAGGGAGGCACCGCGCACTTGCCGTTGACGGACCCTGAGAAGCGCGGCACGCCGATGAGTCCGCGGGAGTGGCACGAAAAAATCGGGGACGTTCTGGCCGGGAAAAAAGACGCCCCCTTGCTGCTAGACGTCCGGAACGGATACGAGTGGGACGTCGGGCACTTCAAAGGCGCGCGGCGGCCGGTGCAGGAGAGCTTCCGGGAAACCGTGGCCACGAACGTGGACGGGGTTACCGGAGGCAACGTTTCAGACGGAACGACGCGCGCAAACGCGCGCGAAACGGTCGGCCCGCTCGCGGGGGTTGACAAAAAGAAACCGATCATGATGTACTGCACCGGCGGCATTCGCTGCGACGTGTATTCCACGGTGTTGAAGCAACAGGGGTACGAGAACGTGTTCACCCTGGAAGGCGGCGCGCAGGCGTATTTCGAGCAGTACGGTTCCCGCGAGGACCGGGCCTGGAACGACCAGCTTTTCGTGTTTGATTCGCGGCTCGCGATGACCCCGGGCGGGTTACCCGCGTCCTCCAGCGGCGCCGAGGCCGCGACCTTGACGTGCCACTGCTGCCACAAAAAGAACGCCAGCGCGCCGCACAGGAACTGTCCGAACGTGGATTGCAACCGGCTGTTTTTGGTGTGTGTAGGGTGCGTTTCGTCGGGGGGCGGTTTTTGCTGCGCCGAATGCGGAAAAGCGTCGCACGTCCGCCCGAGTTTGCTGCAGCCGGAGCGGTACCAGAAATACGCGCACTACACGGACGGCGAGGCTGTTTTGCGATCGGAACGCAGGGGCGAGGGCCGGAAGGAGAGGCGGCAACGACGCAGGGTCCGTAAAAAGGCGGAGGCGAGCGAGATCCGGGCGAACGACGCCGCATCCGGGGTGAAGCCTCGTAATTTGCTACGCGCGGTGCGCGTCCTAGAGAAAGCCGCGCAAGACCCGACGGCTTTCTCGCGAAACGAAAAAGGAACCGGCACGCTCGCCGCGCGAACGCGGAGCATCGTCGCCGCCGCGGGGTTGTTGGAGGATACCGAAACCACGAGTCCAGATTTGGCGTACAAATCGCAGCGGGAGAAACTGCGGAAAGCGGCGGAGGCGATCGCGAACGGAAACGAGTGCGGTTTGGATCTTGTGCAGCTGCGGGCGATGGCAGAGGACGAGTTTGGACATGAGACGGGAACGAACGAACAGCGAGAAGAACGCAAAAGCGAGGTTTGTTAAATCACGGCTTCGACTCTTGACCTAAGAAATAGAGACTTTTATTTCAACCAATGGAAGCAGTACTCTCGGTATTTGTTACGAGTATTTCATATTTATGGTACAACGCGCGCCGTGCCGTGCGCGACGCCGAGGCGTATCGTGACAGTGTATTAGTGTCGTGTGTGTGTTAGTTTCCGTGGTAACCCCGATATGGACCGATATGTCGACGGTTTAAATAGTTCGGGGGTCGTCGCTCTCACGACGCCGACGACGCGCCGGGCAGGCTGTCACTGTTTCCCAGTTTCATAACGTGCAGGTCCCCCAAGGCGCCTCCGTCCAGCGCCACGCGCGCCGTGTTCGCGTCGCAAGCTTTGGAAAACGCAACGACGTGCTCCCCCTGAACCCCCGTGCTGTGAATGCTCACCACGACCCCGCGCGGCGCGAAGGTTCTCCACAAATACAGCTCCTCCGTCTCGGCCGACGAAAACTGCCTATCGCTCCGGCGCCTGACGAGTAAGCTACGTGTTGCTTCCGGCTCCGACTCGGACGACGCGTGCGTGTGAGTAATCGGCGGCGTTTCCGTTTCCAGCCGGTCGAGCATCGCGCGCGCTTCGAGAGCGGTGATCCCAGGTGTCGCCGCACGATCCAGCCCGTGGTGGACGGACGTCGCGCCTGAGTCGCCCGAGTTATCGCGAGGCCCGCAGTATCCCGTTTCCACCGCCGGCCCCCGGGCCCACATCCCGGGCTGGTCGAAAGACCCGACCGGGCTGACGGGTTGCGCGCGCGTTGAGCCGTTTACCTCCCTTGCGGACTGAGAAGACAGCGCAACTGAAGGCATCTGCTGTGCAAGCACAGATCCCGGGCCGAAGTTGTTCCCGCCCCTAATGCTGGACCCGCGACTTCCCAGGGAGTCCGCGGCGCTGCCGCCGTGCGGCGACCGCGCGCCAGGGAAGCTCGAAAGCGACACGCCGCCGCGGCTGCCGAAACCGTTTTCGTGTGGAGTCTCCAGAGACGTTTCCCCGAAAGCAACAACGTGTGTGGCGGTGTGGTCCATGGACCCGCCGATGGCGAACATAGCGCTGAGCCCGCCGACCCGTTCCCCGCTTGCGGAGTCGGAGGCGTGGGTTTCGCGGCGGCGTTCTTCACCCGGGTTCCCAAGGGTTCCGCGTTCGTCGCGTTGCCCGAAGTTCCCGTTGTACGTACCGTTCGCCGATTCGGGCGACCCTTGAAACTCAAGCGACCCCCCCGCCGCGGGCCCCCACCGCGGCGAGCCGCCGAAGCTCCCGAAGCTCCCGTTCCCGGTTTGCCACCGCCTGCCGTCATGCGCGCTGCCCTCGTCGATTGATTCGTGGAAACTGTTGTTTCGCTGAAACGGCGGCTGGGTTTGCGAAACGCCGCCGTTACCGTCGTGGGGCGGCCGGCCTCCGCCGCCCGCCGCGTTCGCGTGGCCCAAGGACCCGAAGCTCCCCAGCGAGTTAAGGCTCCCGTGGTTGGACGTCCCCCCCAAGGAGTGCATTTGTTGGTGACCCTGTTGCGTGTGCATTTGTTGCCCGTGCTGTTGGTGCTGCAGCATCGCCAGGGACACCGAGTTGTGCTGCGCGAGCAACACGTTGGACATCGGGGTTTGGGTTTGGGTTTGCCCGTGTCCGTTCCTCGCGTACGGCGACCCGCCCAAAAACTCGTCCGGCGAGAGGTGCGTTCCGTTGGATACCGAGTTCCCCCGCGACGAAACGCCGCTGCCGTTGCGGCTGTTGTCCCGGTCTGTTTTCCCCCTTCCGCCCGGGCCTTTGCCGTGCGAATCCGCAAACCGCATCACGAGGGGTACGGACCCACTCTGTGGCACCACGTTGTTCGCGTTGACCACCGCTGTTATGGCTTGTTCTATTAATTCAAAACGAATCAGCGCCCCCGCGGTGGTCGTGCCGCTCGCGTGTAGCAAACGGCACTCGATTATGTTCCCAAACGTACTGAAAAACTCCCTCAGCTCCCTTTCCTGCCACTGCGGAGGTAAGCCTTTGACGTACACGTTGTCGGACACCACCCCGACGCCGCCGCCGTGAGGCCCGACGCCGCCCGCGGTGGTGGAGTCCGAGTTCGCGAATTTCACTGGCACGATAAAAGCCGAAAGTGTCAGTCTTGAGTCTTACTGTATGAGCAAACAGTCTACTTGTGATGTATTTGTAAGAGCCGCGAGTACTGGAAAGAGTTACCAGTAGTATACTTCCGTCTCGTATGCGCAATCGCGCACGGCGGAACGAGGTGATTGGGAAAGCCCCGCACCTTCTAAACTCCGCCCGCGCACGGACAACCCGTGCGTGCTTCCAATGGCGTGCCGCGCTTGGTGCACGTTTTGGAACTTAACGAAACCAAAACCCCGGCTGGCGTTCGTGGACACATCACGAATCACGCAGCAGCTCTCCACCACCCCGAACTTGTTGAACATGCGTTTCAAACTGGTTTCGTCCACGTCTTCTGCTAGGTTCTTTACGTACACGTTTGAGTGCTGCGACGAGTTTCCGTTTTGGTGTCTCTCGAAAGTTCCGGGCGGTGTCGTCGTCACCCCGCGTCGGTCCCGACTCGAGCCCCCCGGGAGGTAGTTACCCCCCCCGGGGGCCGTGTCTTTGACCACACCAGGGACCCCGGACTCCACCTCCGCCTCCGTGGGAAGCGCGGTCATCAGGGAGGTTAGATCCACCGCGCCGCTTGATGACCCACCGCGGTCGTCGCCACCCAGCGCCCCGGAAAGGCTCGCGGGTGCGTGTGCATAAACAAACGATGGGGAAGATTGGTCCCCACGAAGCGGCGCGGGGGGGTGGTGTGTGAACGCGTTGTTCGTGTGAACCGCGTTGCCACCGAACGCGTCGTGGTCGGGACCCGCGAAAGTTGGCGGGTCCGTGAGACGCATTGGGGGTGTGACCTGTGGTGGGAAAACAGTCCGTGGTGTGTACCTGATGACCAACACCAACACGTCGCTTCGGAAGGATCAAGGTTCAAGGAACAAAACCAATGCCGCGATGATACCTTTTCGATTTACCGACGTAGACAGTCCG